>OMGV01000234.1_pt1 | contig 41659 bp, 20 predicted proteins | sample 1646111 | NCBI WGS metagenome assembly OMGV01 (sample SAMN05578590, study PRJEB25193) | human gut metagenome | biome: Human Microbiome; feature: human-associated habitat; material: feces | host: Homo sapiens | place: USA:Birmingham | reverse complement strand
GAACTTCTTGCCGGTTGCAAATGCTTCTTCAGCAACTTTAATCAAATCCATTTTTTGTATAAAATTAAAAATTGTTTGTCGTTCCAACGCAACATGGACTTGGACAACACTTCTGCCCAGACAACAGCGGTTACGCCGAAAAGCGGGTGCAAAGTTACTACTTTTTCTTGTATCTCGCAAATTTTCAGACACTTTCTTTCTTTTTTCTCGCAGATTTAACTATTTTTCTTTCTGGTCAGCGTCTTTTCCCACAGATTTCACGGATTTCACAGATTTATTTTGTATTTTTGCACTCCAAAACATTAAGATAACAATAAATATGAAGAAAAAGAATGGTATGAAGGTGGCACTTGCATCAACGGTGATGCTGCTGATGGCAAGTCCGGCTTTCGCCCAGAAATACAAGGTGGCGAAGGTGGAGAGAACCCGAATATTGGTTGATCAGAAATGGGATGCACAGCCTGATGCTGAGGCTACCCGATTTATCGCTCCTTATAAGAGTAAGGTAGACAGTATCATGGGCCCTGTTGTAGGTCATATTGCTCATGATATGACCCGTCACCGTCCGGAGAGCGAACTCAGTAACTTGCTCTGTGACATTCTGGTATGGGGCGGCAAGCAGTTTGAAGAACAGCCTGTTTTCGCTGTTTACAATATGGGTGGCATCCGTTCTAATCTTGCCAAGGGTAAGATTACTGTAGGCGATGTGAACGATATGGCTCCTTTCGAGAACAAAATCTGTTTCCTGACCCTGAAGGGCGATAAGGTTCTGGAACTCTTCCAGCAGATAGCTCATCGTGGCGGCGAAGGCTTGAGCCATGCTGTTAGAATGGTAATCACCAAGGATGGAAAACTGAAGAGCGTTACGCTGGACGGTGAACCAGTTGATCCGGAGAAGAATTACCGCGTTGCAACCCTCGATTATCTTGCCGGAGGTAATGACCAGCTTGTAGCCTTCAAGAGCGGAACCGATGTCTTTGCTCCTAAGCAGAAAGAGAACAATGTGCGCTACATCATCATGAATTATTTCCGTGAGATGCAGGCACAGGGCAAGATGGTGGAATCTAAGATTGAAGGTCGCTGCGTGGTAGAATAGTTAATAGTTTATAGTTGATAATTCTGATGAAACATACATTATTATATATAGGTCTGGCTCTGGCATCCTTCATGATGCAGCCGGCAGCCGTTCAGGCTAAAGCTAAGAAAGAGGCAAAGGTGGTAAAGCAACTCGTAGTGCTCCATACCAACGATACGCATTCATGCGTAATGCCCATCAATCCGAATCTCGCAGATACGGCAACTGCCAATCGTGGCGGTTTCCTCCGTAGGGTGGCGATGATCAAGCAGGAGCGTAAGGCGAATCCCGACTTGCTGCTCTTTGACAGTGGCGATTTCTCGCAGGGTTCACCTTATTACTCTCTCTTCAAGGGAGATGTGGAAGTAGGACTGATGAACGAGATGAAATATGATGCTGCTACCATCGGAAACCATGAGTTTGATTTCGGAATAGACAACATGGTGCGCATCTTCAAGATGGCGAAGTTTCCTATCGTCTGCTCCAACTATGATTTCACCGGTACCGAACTGGCAAATGTCGTAAAGCCTTATACCATTATCAGGCGCAAGGGACTGAAGATTGGCGTTTTCGGCTTGTGTCCGGAACTTGCCGGCTTGGTAACCGAAGCCAACTATGGCTGCATCAAGTATCTCGATCCTATCGCCAAGGCAAAGGAAATGACAGAGATATTAAAGAAGAAAGAGAAGTGTGATGTCATCATCTGCATCTCCCACCTAGGCTGGAAGATAGATGGCATCGACGATTCCGAGGTAGCCCCAGCTACCCGTGACATCGACCTGATACTGGGCGGTCATAGCCATACCTACTTCAAGCAGTTGGAGTATCTGAACAATCTCGATGGCAAACCGGTGCCAATCGACCAGAACGGCAAGAGCGCTATCTGGGTAGGAAAAATGACATTGGATATTGTGAAGAATAAATAAAAAAAGAAGGTTGATACCAGGCAAAATGCGAGGTATCAACCTTTTCTTTAATTATCTATTCCTAAAACGTTAATCTTTTCTCAAATCCTTATTCCTTGTTGGAAGAAGCATAGAGACCGATGCAGGCACCGAGGAAGCCACCGCTCTTCTGGGTGCTCAGGTTAGATGCATCTACACCCTTGGCAAGAAGCTGCCAGCTGCCGCCTTCTTCGGCATAATAGAAATCATAATATCTGTCATGACCTTCTACCTTCAGCTTCAGCTTACCTCCCTTGATAGGAGCAGAGGCGATAGTTACGTTGTTCTTCTCGGCACGGGTCAGGGTAATCATCAGCTTGCCATTCTTCATGGTCTTACCCAATACGAAGTTGTGGTCTTCCTTCTGGAGAAGTGCCAAGCCTGCGATATCCTTGTCGTTGCGAGGAGTAAAGTTGATTTCTGTCTCAGCTGTGAAGGTGCCGTGCTGCTGACGTGCCCAGATGGCAGACATCGGCTCACGCTTGTAGATGTTGCCTGGCAGGAGATTGAACTTCAATTTGCCGTTTTCTACCTTGTAACAGTCAACGAAGTCGCGGAGGAACATCCAGCGTGGATTCAACTCTTTCAGACCCGCCTTATTATTATCTACATCGAAGTTATCCACATAAGAGAAGTTGCCTGAGAACTCATTCTTTGCGGCAGGCTTCAAACCAGCCTTCTCTCCAACGGTAGAGATAGGAGTATTCTTGGCAAGAATCTCTGGCCATCCATTCTTCCAGGTTACCGGCAGGAGATAAGTATCGCGACCTGTGTTGTACATATCCTCTTCATAAGGACGGCAAGCCAGGAATACAGCCCACCAGTTACCCTTGCCATCTTCTACGATGTCGGCATGACCAGCACTTGATACTGGGTCCTTGCGGTTAGGGTCGAGACCGGTACGCTGGGTAAGAATAGGGTTGTTAGGGCATTCCTCCCATGGTCCCATCGGATTCTTGGCACGCAGGATAACCTCGCTGTGCCATCCGCCTGTACCACCTTCGGCGCACATCAGATAATAGAACTTGCCCTTCTTGAAGAGGTGAGGACCCTCAATCCAGATAGGACGCGCCTCTACATGGGTTCCGCCACGCAGAATCTCCTTGAAGTCGCCCTTGATGCTGTCGCCCTTCACGTCGAATTCGAAGCAGCGGATAGCACGCTGACCCTCATAGTCGGCACCGCCAACTACCGGACCGTTATGCACGATATATCCCTTTCCGTTGTCATCGAAGAAGAAGCTAGGGTCGATGCCGTCAATCTTCTTCAGATAGATAGGCTCGCTCCAGCCTTTGGAAGGATCTTTTGATTTCACAAAGAAGTTGCCGGCTCCCACATTGGTGGTAATCATATAGAAGGTCTTGTTCTTCTTGTTATAGCTGATGGCTGGTGCGAAGATACCGGCTGATACCTGCTGGCCCTTCAATGGAACCTGTGATGTGCGGTCGAGGACATGACCGGCAGGCTGCCAGTTGACCAGGTCTTTACTGGTTGAGAGAGGCACACCTGGGAAGAAGGTAAACGAAGAGTTTACCAGATAGTAGGTGTCGCCTACGCGACAGAGTGATGGGTCTGGATAGAAACCAGCCAGTACCGGGTTGTAATACTGGTGAGTCTTGTCGATTTCAACATTGAAGCGAGCGTCATTGCCCGCATACTTGAAATAGTCAAACTCAGCTGTCTGCGCCTGTGCAGCGGCTGCAAGCGTCAGGGAAAGCGATAAGATTGCAATTTTCTTCATTTTATTATTGGGTTTAAAATTACAGAATGAGTATCTGAACTCATGGCTGAAACATGTATTCAGAATTCTGCTGCAAAGTTACCGCTTTCCTTTTAAATATACCCCCACAGAATGTTACCAACACTTTGCGAGGCGTATCATAAACATCTCTATATGTAACAAATACTTTATTTTGGGAAACATCTGGCCTTTTCTGCAGTGAAAAGGCTAGATTTTCCGGTGGGCCTGCATATAATCGCGAGGCGAAGAGCCATAAAAGTTCTTGAACATGGTGCTGAAGCTGGCTGGGTTGGAGAAACCGCAGCTAAACATGATGTCTGTTATCGTCTTGTTAGAGTGGGTCAGCAACTTTTCGGCATATTGCAGACGGGTATTGCGGATGAAGGCATGTGGTGTCTGGTTGGTCAGCTCCTTCATTCGGCGGTGCAGATGCACACGGCTCAGTCCTACTTCGCGGGCAATCATATCCACACTCAGGTCCTCATTATCCATGTTATCATTGATTACCTTCATCACCTGTTCCATCAGCTGGTCTTTTGGCGAAAGGGCTTTTTCTATCGCAATCTGCCTGTCGCTCTGTCTCTCGTTGCCCATAAACTTGTTTTTCAAAGTACGGCGCACGTTGAGCAGGTTGATGATGGTGCGGCGCAGAATGTCCATATTGAACGGCTTCACCACATAGGCATCGGCACCCGACTGCAAACCGGTCAGCTGGTCTTCCTCTCTGCTCATCGCTGTAAGCAGAATCACCGGAATGTGGTTGGTGTTCACATTGTTCTTGATCTTGGTACAGAGCGTATTGCCGTCCATCTCTGGCATCATGATGTCTGAGATAACGAGGCTTGGCTTCTGCTTGATAATCTCCGGCAGCGCCTCCTTTCCGTTGCAGAAGGTAAGGATATTGTAGGTTTCCTGTAGTTGGGTCTTCAGGAAATTACGTATTGCCTCATCGTCTTCTACCACAGCGATGGTGCTCTTTGCCTTGCTCTTGAAATCTTCTTCGGCGTCATTGGCTGTATCGGCAGCATTCTCTTCGTTTCCTTCCTCCATGTTTTCTTCCAGTTCCTTGATGTCTTCAGCAGTCTGTGGCTCCGGTGCATCTATCATTTCTTCCGGTTTCAGATGCTCGTTGCCCAGAGGCAGCGTGATGAGGAACTGGCTTCCTTCCTTCCAGTCGGCTTCATCAAGTGTCTTGTTGTTGGCGGCTGTAATGGTTCCGTAGTGCAGTTCCACGAGTGAGCGCGTCAGGTCGAGACCGATTCCCGTACCTACATTCCGGTCATAAGAAGTGGTGGTACTCTGATAGAAGCGCTGGAAAATCGTTTCGAGCTTTTCCTCCTGAATGCCCTTGCCGCTGTCCTTGATGGCGATGCGGACATAATGAGGCGAGTGGGAGAGGGTGATACGGATTCTGCCGCCTGCAGGAGTAAACTTGAAGGCGTTTGACAGGACATTCATCAATACCTTGTCAAAGTTGTCGCGGTCTATCCATACCGGGAGGGCCTCGTCTTCGTGCTCAAAGGTGAATTGGATGCTCTTGGCTATCGCCTGCTGGCAGAAGAGTTTGTATTCATCGCCAATAAAGGCAACCATATCGGTTTCGCTCATGTGCATCACCATTTGTCCCTTGTCAATCTTTCTCAGGTCCATCATCTGGTTAATCAGGTGCAGGATTCGTTCCGAGTTCTTACGCATCATATCGTAGATGCCCTGTCGGTGAGCGTCTTTGTCTTCCTTAATCAGCGTGAACAGCGGAGTGAGGATAAGGGTCAATGGCGTACGGATTTCGTGGCTGATGTTCATGAAGAACTTCAGTTTTGCTTCGCCCATCTCTTCCGCATGGATATGCTGCTGCAATATGAGCTGGTCTTCCATCTTGCGTTTGCGGTGCTTGATATAGAGCAGACAGAGCCCCAGGAAGGCAAGCAGATAGCAGAGTCTTGCCCAGATGCTGGCGTACCAGGCTGGGTGGACGATGATGGAGAACTCCTTGACAGGGGTTTCGTATCCGTTGCAGATGGCCTTGACACGGAACTTATAGGTACCTGCTGGCATATGTGAGAATGACAGTTCGTTCATGCCAGACTGTATGGTTCGCCAATCCTCACCATTGATGCTGTAGGCGTAACTGATCTGCTCTACATTATTATATGTAAGAGTAGACAATTGGATGGTGAAGGTGTTGTCTTCATGAGATAAGGAGAACTTGTCGCTGTTGTAGGCGCCTTTGTCGGTGATAGTATAGATGCCCGATTCCATATCCGGGTATACAGGGTTGTTGCCAACAAGAAGTCCTGATATGGTAACTTTTGCCTGCCAAGGATGCTGTTTCACCTTGTCCGTATCAAACCAGTTGATACCGCCGGTTCCGCCCATCACCAGCATCTTTCCTCTCCAGAGCGTGCAGGCTGCAGCATCGCTGAACTCATTGCTCTGTAAGCCATTGTCCGAGAAGTACTTGTTGATAGTTCCTTTTTCTGTATCTACCTGGTTTAAGCCACAGGTGGTTCCTATCCAGATTCTGCCCTTGTAATCTTCTATGATGCTGGCTACGCTGTTGTTTGAAAGTCCAAGTTCTGTGTTATAAATCTTCGGATGAGCATATCCCTTCTTCGGATCATAGCAGATTGCGCCGTCTTCAGTGCCAAACCATACGCGGTTCTTGCTGTCCGAATAAACGCAATGTGAGAAACTGCCCTTGTTCAGACAGTTGACGCCACCGAAAGTGGAAGTCCAGCTATTCTTCTGCTGGTCATAGCAAGCCAGACCCACAGAAGTGGCTACGAAAACCCGCTTACCATCTTTTGAGATGCTAAGTTTTACGAGGAAATCATTAGGAATGCTGTTCTTTTTCAGGTTGTTGTCGGCACCATCTTGTTTTTTCCATTGCTTGATGCTTCCATCTGGAGAAAGGCGGAAAAGTCCTTTGCCCATGGTAGCAAACCATACATTGCCCTGCGGGTCTTCCTGGATATCGAAGATGCCCGCCTGGTTGCCAATGCCTAGGCTGAATGGATGGAAAGACCCCCCCCCCGCATCTATCAATCCGATGCCGTCAGTATAGGTTCCTACCCATGTTCTGCCTTTCTTGTCTTTGCAGAGTGCCAGTACCGTGGTGTTGCTTAATAAATGGCTCTTGATACTACCGGTTTTTATGTCAAAGAGGTAAAGACCATCCTTGTCGGTGCCCACCCAGACTTGATTGCCCTGGTTGGCACACAGACTTGTGATGCTGTTTTCGCCTATCACGTTGCGGTTGCCCAAACGGTAGCCCATATAGTTGAAATCGCATTGAGCCTGCGACTGCATGAATACGCCCTTCTGGAGCATACTCACCCAGATGTTTCCCGTAGAATCTTCTATAATGCTGGTAATCTTGCTCTTGGCAAGATTTACTTCATGGCAGAACAGAGGATTATTTTGCAAGAATCCTGTTACAGGATTATACACGAAGATACCCATACCATCGCAACCGATAAACAAGCGCTGGTCGCGGCTGATATAGATGTTGTCAATAGGAAGATTGCCAATGCCGGCTATCTTGGTGAAGGCGGTTGAACCAGCCTTGAGAAGGTAAACACCTTCATTCTTGGTAGCAAGATAAATGTTGCCCTTGTCGTCTTGCCTGATATCTTGTGTGTTAAGTTGCTCTGTTCCCATGATGCGTGAAACAAGCTTGCCGTTCTTTTCTTTCCGTAACAGCTTTCCGTTTTCCAGGATAATCCAGAGCCTTTCTTGTTTGTCTTCCAGAATTTTATGTATGTATTTCAGGTTCTCCACTTCTCCTTTCATGGTGTAACAGGCGTTTGCATCTGTTTTCTTGGTCATGATGCCGTAACCGGAGGTAACGACAGCAATATCGCCATTGTGCAAACGGCTTACCTGAGTAACGTAAGTGTTTATAGGCTTATTTCTTGAATCGAGCATAGGTACGTTGCTGAATCTTTTACCATTAAGTATAAGTAGCGACTTGTTTGTTCCCAGCACAATACGCCCCTTTTCATCCTGTGTTATACAGTTGATATAGTTGCTGTTGAGCCCGTTACTGTTGTTGTAGGCTTTTCTGATGACCATAAAGTTATAGCCATCATAGATATTCAAGCCGTTACGGGTGGCAATCCAAATGAAACCATTTGAATCCTGGAACACCTGAGTGGCAAGGTTGCTCGAAAGCTGGTTGTCTGAATTGAAAAGTTTTCCTCGCTGCGCCATCATGTTCTGCGCAGTGAGACAGAAGATAAACATCAGTAAAAGACCGATGTATCTCATTGTTCTGAGATTTGATTTCATGGAAATCATCATGATTCTTGGTTTCATTGTCTTTTTTGGCTTTTTTATATTCGTTTGCAAAAATACAAAATTAATGGGAGAATAATGCATGATAAGGTATGTTTTTTACGAGAATATATTAAAAAAGATGTTAAAATGTTACGTAGGGTAAAGATAATGTTACATGTGGTACGAGAGAAAAACTATTGGTTACTTATTATAAAGTATATATGATAGATTAGAAGTATCTTTGCATCGGTTTTTAAGTTGTATATATTTAGTATATTTAGGTTAGTTAGGTTTATACATAATAGTTTGTAGAATAGGTTTAGAATTTCTAAGAGATTTTGATATTATGGTTTTTATATAGAATCATGATTAATTGGTTTTCGGGATTGGTGCGTAGTGATTACGCGCCATTCTATTTTAAAAGACCAGCATCCTTTTCTGTAAACTAGAACCTGGCAATTCTTCATAATATAATAAGGTGACTGACAATAAATTATAAATCTAAAAATAATTGTAACAATGAACAGAAAGAAATTGTTAATATCACTCGCTATGGCTATGCTGTCAATGGCGGGACTGGCTGCAGATAATCTGCCGGCACTCCGTGTGGAGGGTAGGAACCTGGTGGATGCCAATGGTAAGATTGTTGTCTTGCATGGCGTAATGGATACGCCAAACCGCTACTTCAACGGTTGGAGATGGCAACAGTGGAAGCCTGATTATTCTGAAGCCGACATCAAACCTTGCTTGGAATATTTCTCTAAGCAGTTTTCTGCCATCACCGACAAGAAGCAGGGTGCTTATTGTACCGTGTTCCGATTGCACATGGATCCATGTTGGACCAACGATCCATCGATGAAGGCAGAGAATGAGGCTGACATCTCAGCATTCAACATGGCGCGCTACCGACTCTATCTGCAGAAACTCTATATCCCATTAATTAAGGATGCCATCGCCCACGGACTCTACGTCATCGTACGTCCACCGGGTGTCTGTCCTGGTGATATCAGTGTTGGCGACGAGTATAACCGCTATCTGAAGGGTATCTGGAACGCATTTGCTGCCGATGAATACATCAAGCAGAATGAAGGAGTAATCTCCATCGAACTGGCCAATGAGCCTGTGAGAGTACATCTTTCAGACGGAACGAAAGATGAAAGGGCTTTGCATGATTACTTCCAGCCGGTGGTTGATGTGATTCGCGAGCAGGGCTTCAAGGGAATCATCTGGGTTCCGGGCGCAGGTTATCAGAGTCAGTACCAGGATTACGTCAAGTATCCTATCACCGATAGCGAGGACAACTTCTCTTATGCAGTACATGTTTATTCCGGGTGGTATGGAAATATGACCGATAAGAATTACGATCACGATACTTTCATCCGCAACTTCAAAAGTCAGGTGCCGATGGTAGAGACGAAGCCTATCATGGTAACGGAGATAGACTGGAGTCCGGAAGATCCTGACAAGGCGAGCGAAGGTCACTGGAATGAGTGGGGACAGTGGACACAACCTAATCTGGGAAGCTGGGCAACAGCATCTACCTCGAAATGGGGATTGGCATGGAAGGCAGTTCACGACCACTTTGGCAATATCGGAATGACGATTACCCATCCACAGGAATATTACGATATTGATGTATATCTTAAAACGGGCAAGGTGATTCCAGGTTTCCAGAATGCCAAGAAACACGGATTGTTCGAAGAGTGTTGCGGCTATGCCTGTATGAACTGGTATAAAGAGTGGTATTTGAAACAAAATACAACGGGAATTAAACAATTAGAAACCCAGGCAGACGTGGTTTCCACCTTATATTATAATATAGAAGGCAAAGAAGTTGAAAAGCCAACTGCAGGTGTTTATATAATAAAACAACTGTTAAGTAATGGAAAAATACGTTCTCGCAAGGTTTTTCTAAAATGATAAACTTTCTGTTACACCACGCAAAGTATGTTTCGAAAGAAATCCATACCTTTGCCGCCGTGAATAAACAGTTTTAGCGCACGCCTAAATTTTTAAAGCATAAATCAAAAATGAATAGAACATGATTGAACAAGTGTTAACAATGAAACGGACAGCAGCCTTATGCTTGGTGGGAGCTTTCTGCAGCCTGAATGCTCAGGCACAGAATATCCAGGTCAAGGGTAATCTTGTTGACGGTACAGGTGAGCCTCTGATAGGTGCCACTGTAAAAGTGAAAGGTAATGCCAGCGTCGGTGCGGTCACCGACTTAGATGGTAATTTCAGTATCAGTGTTCCTTCTGAGAATTCTATCCTCGTATTTACATACGTAGGTATGAAGACCAAGGAAGTAAAGATTGGTACGAAGAGAGAGTTGAAACTTACTCTTGAAGACGACAATGCCATTGGTGAAGTTGTAGTCGTTGGTTATGGTCAGCAAAAGAAGGCATCTGTCGTAGGTGCCATTACCCAGACCACAGGTAAGGTTCTGGAACGCGCAGGTGGTGTTTCTGATATCGGTTCTGCCCTGACAGGTAATCTGCCAGGTGTGATTACATCATCTTCATCAGGTATGCCTGGTGATGAGGATCCTAAGATTGTGATTCGTGGTGTGAGCTCTTGGAACTCTTCCGACCCTCTCATTCTTGTGGATGGTATCGAGCGCCCTATGTCGAGTGTGGATATCCATTCCGTGCAGTCTATCTCTGTATTGAAGGATGCTTCTGCCACCGCCGTCTATGGTGTGAAGGGCGCGAATGGTGTCATCCTGATTACCACCAAGCGTGGTACAGAAGGCAAGGCTAAGATTTCTGCCAGTGCAAGCACTGCGATCAAACTGGTGTCTAAGTTGCCTGAGACCTACGGTTCTGCCGATGCGCTCTATTATGTGAACCAGGCAATCAAGCATGAGTTGGGACTCTCACCTTCAAGCTGGGGTGACATCCGCTCTACCGACTTCATCAACAACTATAATGCTCCTGCAGGTAGTATCGATCCGGAGACCGGATTGCTGATGAGCGAGCGTTATCCTGATGTAGATTGGCAGAAGGAACTCTTCAAGGACTACGCCATGTCTTACAATGCCAATGTGAACATCGCAGGTGGTACCAAGGCTGTGAAGTACTATGCAGCCATCGACTATCAGCACGAGGGTGACCTCTTCCGCGAGTGGAATAACAATCGTGGTTATACCAGTGGTTACGGATTCAACCGTATCAACGTTCGTTCCAATCTCGACTTCCAGCTCACCAAGACTACCACGCTGAAGGCAAACCTTTCGGGTAGCCATGGTATCCGCAAGTCACCTTATGGTTTGGAGAAAGGCTCATGGGCTGAGTCCCAGCTCTGGCAGGCAGCTTACTCAGCACCTCATGATACCTTCCTGCCACAGTATAGCGATGGTGTTTGGGGCTATTTCCCTAAAGATGAGCAAGGCTCTCCTAACTCAGTGACCCAGCTTGCACTTCATGGTGAGCAGTCAACCACCACAACCCGTATCAACACCGACTTTACGCTCGAGCAGGATCTTTCCTTTATTACAAAGGGTCTGAAGGCATCTGCCATCGTATCTTGGGATAACGTGTTTGTGGAGGCAAACCGAGGTGTCAATGACCTCAATAATGCAGCCCAGTATAAGTATATCGACCCTGTTACGGGTAAGGTGACCTATAAGGAGAAGCCTGCGGGAAACAACAACTTCGATTTTGTGGAGACCATCGCATGGAAGACTGATGCGGGTGCACTCAACAACGATCTTACCCAGCGTAACCTCTTCTATCAGGCACAGCTCTATTGGGGACGCAAGTTCGGCAAGCACGATGTAACAGCTATGGGCGTATTCAACCGCTCTGAGCGTGCTACGGGTTCTCAGTTTACCAACTACCGTGAGGACTGGGCATTCCGTACCACCTATAATTATGACGATCGCTACATGTTCGAGTATAACGGTGCCTACAACGGTTCGGAGAAGTTCTCCAAGGACAATCGTTTTGCCTTTTTCAATTCTGGTGCTATCGGTTGGAACGTAGCCAACGAGAAATGGTTCAAGCCTGTGGCTGAAACAAAGGTATTCGGTAGAAATCTGATTGATATCCTCAAGCTTCGCTACTCTTATGGAGAGATTGGTGAGGATAATGTATGGGAACGCTGGCTCTACCAGACCACTTGGGCTTATGGTGGCAAGACCCATCTTGATTCAACCAACCCAAACAACGAATCCATTTATACTTGGTATAAGGAAGCAAAGGTAGGTAACCCAGATATCCATTGGGAGAAGGCCATCAAGAAGAACTTCGGTATCGACTATGCTTTCCTCGGTGGTCTCGTAGCCGGTTCGCTTGAGTTCTTCAGCGAGAAGCGTTCCGACATCATGATTGCCGGCAGCAGCCGTTCGGTGCCTTCCTATTTCGGTGCTTCTGCTCCTTTCCTGAACAAGGGTAGAACTAAGACCACAGGTTATGAGCTTGAAGTTCGACTGAAGTATGATTTTGCCAACGGTATCCATGCCTATGCCAATATGAACATGACGCATGCAAAAAATGTTGTTACCGAGCATGACGACCCAGAGTTGCTTCCTGCATACCAGAAGAACATGGGATTCTCCATCGGACAGGGCAAGAGCTATCTCGACAATGGTACAGCACAGTCTTGGGATGATGTCATCGCAATGACTCCTCATAATACCAATGACAGCCAGAAGTTGCCAGGTCAGTATATCATCACCGACTTCAATGGTGACGGTGTGATTGATACCAATGATAGTGCGCCTTATGGCTTTACAGGTACTCCTCAGAACACCTACAATGCCACTATCGGTATTGACTACAAGGGATTCAGTATCTTTGCGCAGTTCTATGGCGTAAACAACGTGAGCCGCTATGTAGCATTCAACTCACTGCCTAAGCCATACCTTCACACGGTGTTCAAGGAGGGTGCTTACTGGTCACCATCAACTCCAAACGGTATTCCTTCACTCCGCATGAACTCTACTCCAAGTTACTATGAGGGTACCCGCTTCCTCTACGATGGTTCGTTCTGCCGCTTGAAGAACCTGGAGGTGGCTTATACCTGGACTGACGGATGGATCAAGAGTCTCGGTCTCTCGATGTTGAAGGTTTATGTAAATGGTAACAACCTCTTCCTCTGGACAGATATGCCTGACGACCGTGAGTCGAACTTCGCAGGTACAGGTCTTGCTTCTCAGGGTGCATACCCTACAATGAAGCGTATCAACTTCGGTATCAAGTTAGAGTTGTAAACAGCGTTAATATAACACATTATTTATTATGATAAGAATAATTTCTAAATATAAGTCTGCCTGCCTGGCGTTGGCATTGGGATGTTCTCTCGCCTTGACTACCAGCTGTACAGACTATCTTGACAAGTCACCAGAATCGGATGTATCTCCAGAGGATGCTTTCAAGAATTTCAAGAATTTCCAGGGCTTTACAGAGGAGCTTTATCTCTGTATTCCTGACTTCTCCAAGAGTTACTGGACAACGTCCTGGAACTGGGGTGAGGATGATATCCAGGCTGTGGGTATCGACTTCCACATGAGCTACAAGGTTGACCAGGGTGACTTCTGGGGCTGGCAGCAGGAATATGACGGATGGGGCGCAAGCTTTATGGACCAGGGGTCAAGTTTTTTGGATCCAAACGATGCTGGTAATAATTATCGTTTTTCTCGTGGCCTTTGGAAGGCTGCATGGTATGGCATCCGTAAAGCAAATCTGGGTCTGGAGAATATGGACCTGATGACGGCTGCCACCCAGGAGGAGAAGAATACCATCAAGGGTCAGTTGCTCTTCTTCCGTGGATGGCTTCATTTCCAGCTGATGCAGTATTTCGGTGGTCTGCCATATATTGATCATACCATAGCTGCCGACCAGCCAATGACTCTTCCTCGTGAAACCTGTCAGGCATGTGCCGAGAAGGCTGCTAAAGACTTCCGTGAGGCTGCAGAGCTTCTGCCTATCGACTGGGATAAGTCTTCTGTTGGTCGCAATACATTAGGCAAGAATGGCTTCCGCATCAACAAGATTACCGCACTTGCCTATGAAGGCAAATCACTCTTGTGGGCAGCTTCTCCACTGGTGAAGAACTGCGATGCCAAGATGAACGTAAACGGCAATGCCAGCACCTACGATTACGATACCAACTATGCACAGCAGGCTGCCGAGGCACTTGGCGAACTCCTTACTCTTGTTGAGACAGGACAGACCCAGTACAAGCTCGTGGATTTTGCTGATTACTCAGATCTGTTCTATACCTGGAACAAGAACATGCTTCCTCCAGGTTCTACCGAGAATATTCTCCGTGATATTCCAGCCGATGCATGGCAGAACTCTCACTTCGGAGTGTTCACCGAGTTTGGCGGTCAGATTCTTACAGGTGGTCAGGCTTCCTCACAGCCTACAGCCAACTACGTAAACTATTATGGTATGGCGAATGGTCTTCCTCTCGATGACCCAGAGTCTGGTTTCGACCGAACCCATCCTTGGAAGAACCGTGACCCACGTTTCTATCACGACATCGTATATGATGGAGTAAAGGTGGTAGAGGGAGCCATCGAACCGGAAGCCAACCGATATGCCAACCTCTATACAGGTGGTACTTACCGTGACGATATCAACGAGAGCCGCACTGGTTACCTGCTTTATAAGTTCATTCCTATGATCGCCAACACCTATGATATGGGTGCTACTTATAACAAGTTGTACATTGATGTGCCTTACCTGCGTCTTGCCGACTGTTACCTGATGTATGCCGAGGCTTGTGCAGCCGTAGGTGGAGCCACCGCTTCAGCCAAGTGCTCACTCACTGCTCTCGATGCAGTGAACAAGATTCGCGAACGTGCCGGTGTAGCCGATGTAGCTGCCAAGTTTACCGGCAACAAGGACAAGTTCATGGATGAGGTTCGCCGCGAGCGTGCCGTAGAGCTTGCTTTCGAAGGTCATCGTTTCAACGACCTGCGCCGCTGGTTGCTTCTCGACAAGGCACCATACAACATCAAGACATCGCAGGAGTTTGTACGTGCAGGAAAGTTTGATCCAAAGAATCCACAGAACACCGAGGTTTCCGGTTTCAAGGAGAAGACCATTCTTACCCGCCATTTCACAAGCAAGCACTGGTGGATGCCTCTGAAGAAGAAAGACACCAGTATCTATCCTGAGATGTTCCAGAATCCAGGTTGGTAATAGAGTGTGAATCAAGAAAACAATTAAAAGAATAAAGAAGGAAAAATTATGAGCAACATAATTTCAAGATATAAAGCGATTCTTCCGGTTTCCCTCTTCGCTCTCTCTGCACAAGGAGTGATGGCACAGGATGCCACAGAAGCAGACACCATCAACGTGGCATTCCGCAAGGCGGATGCCCGTGATGTAATCACTCCTGTCAGCACGGTCAAGGTGAAGAATCTGCTGGAGAAGAACTACAATACCTATAGCCTCGACAATATGCAGGCTTTGGCTGCAGGTTATAACGGGTCGCTGTGGAACCAGGGTGATGCACTCGTGCTGATTGACGGTGTGCCACGTGATGCAAACAATGTTTTGCCAACGGAGATAGAAGACATTACCTTCCTCAAGGGTGCTTCTGCCGTAGTTCTCTATGGTAGCCGTGCTGCAAAGGGTGTTATCCTCATCACAACAAAGCGTGGTAAGATTGAACCGCTGAAGATAAGCGCCCGTGCCAACTATCAGATGAGTGTAGCGAAGTCTTATCCTACCTACCTCGATGGTGCGCAGTATATGACGCTTTACAATCAGGCTCTTGCCAATGATGGTCTTTCTGCTAAATATTCAGATGAAGACATCTATAACACGGCTGCAGGTACCAATCCTTACCGTTATCCAAACCAGCAGTTCTATAATTCTGATTATCTCAAGAAGACCAAGTCTCGCTACGATGTGACGGCTGAGTTCGAGGGTGGTGGTAAGTTTGCACAGTTCTATACCAACGTGAGCTACTACCGCGAGGGTGATTTCCTCAATTTCGGTGAAGGAAAGAACAACTATACCGACCGTCTGAACGTACGTGGTAACATCGACCTGCAGCTCGCTGACTGGGCTTCTGGTTGGGTGAATGCCAACGCTACCTATTATAACCAGCATGGTTCAAACAGCGAATTCTGGAAGGCAGCTTCTACATTGCGCCCTAACCGTGTGGCTCCATTCATCCCGCTGTCTTATCTTGACCCGATGGATGCCAATTCTCTGGCTCTCATCAATAACTCAAGAAATATCATCACCAATCCTGCGGGATTGCCAGCCGGAAAGTATTTCCTGGGTGCTACACAGGAAGACCAGACCAATGCCTTCGCAGATATGTATGCAGCAGGCTACAACACCTGGACTTCCCGCCAGATGCAGTTTGATACTGGTGTCAAGTTTGATCTCTCTTCTTTGCTGAAGGGATTGAGCTTCAAGACCATGTTTGCGGTTGACTATTCTACGTCATACACAACATCCTTGAACGACAGTTATGCAACCTTCGGTGTCAACTGGACACAGTTTGACGGCAAGCAGATTATCGGTTCCGTCACACAGTATGGCGAGGATAAGCATACGGGTACTTTGAACTCCAGCAACTCAGCAGAGCGCCAGACTCTTGCCTGGACCGGACAGTTTGACTACGTTAACTCCTTCGGCAATCACAATGTCAATGCCACCTTGCTCGCCAATGGTTATCAGCAGACCATCAGCGGTGAGTATCACAAGGTAAGCAATGCCAACCTGGGACTTCTCGTGTCATACAACTATGCACATAAGTACTATGCCGACTTGGCAGCCAATGTGGTACATTCGGCAAAGCTTCCTGAGGGCAACCGCAATGCCATCTCTCCATCGGCAACTCTCGGCTGGAGACTCTCTGAAGAGAATTTCCTGAAGGATGTAAACTGGCTCAATGACCTCCGTCTTACCGCAGGTTATACCGTTTTGAACCAGGATCTTGATATTTCTGAGTACTTCATGTATGAGAATATCTTCACGGCTACCGGTACATGGTGGGGATGGTCTGACGCCAACAACAGCATCCAGACTTCCGACTCGCAGCGTGGTGGTAACGACAATCTGGGCTTCATCAAGCGCAAGGAGTTCAACGTAGGTTTGAATGGTGCCTTGTTCAGTAACCGACTCAGCTTTGCCGTAAACTACTACAACACGGTGACTGATGGCTTGCTCGCTCAGCCAGATTACATCTATCCAAGCTATATGCATACCTACTGGCCTGTATCTACATTCGTGCCATACATCAACTATGGTAAGAATCGCCGCACAGGTGTTGACTTCTCTCTCGGTTACAAAGACAAGGTGGGAGACTTCGAATATGGTATCCAGGCATTCGGACAGACCAACAGTTCAAAGAACCTGAAGGTTGCAGAGAATGTAGAGTATGACTACATGCGTACAGAAGGCAAGCTCACTGATGCCCTTTGGGGATATGAGTGCTTAGGCTACTACAACAGTCAGGATGAAATTGACAATGATAAGGTCAAGAGCTCTTTCGGTACAGTAAAGCCAGGTGATCTGAGATACAAGGACCAGAATGGAGATAATATCATCGACAGCAAGGACCGCGTGGTTATCGGTCGCTGGAGCGCCAAGTTCACCGGTGGTATGAATCTTACCTTGAAGTACAAGAACTTCACTCTCTTCGCCATGTTGACAGGTCAGTTTGGTGGCAATGCTCTCAAGGACGATACCTACAACTGGGTTTACGGTGAGCGTAAGTACAGTGATGTGGTACTCGGTGCCTGGACAGAGAGTAAATACAAGAACGGTGAGTCTATCACCTATCCTCGTCTGACAACACAGAGTGGTGACAACAACTTCTGTGCTTCCGACTACTGGATGTATTCTACAGACCGTATCGACTTGAGCCGCGTGCAGCTTACCTACGACTTCAATAAGTCTCTCTTCGGAGACAATAGCTTGGTTAAGGGCTTGCAGGTATATGTCAATGGCAGCAGCCTCCTGACGATAGCCGGTGAGCGCAAGCAGATGGAACGCAATGTAGGTTCTGCTCCTCAAACCCGCAGTTTCACCATCGGTGCAAAGGTTGAGTTCTAATATAGAAAATTAAGATAACGAAAATGACAAAAGTGATGAACAACTTACTATCAAAATATAAAATTGGTGGAGTGGTGCTCGGACTGGCTCTTTCGATAGGATTGACAAGCTGTGACGACATGTTTAAGCCTGCCATCGAAAACCATCTGGGTTTCGAGTATATGTACGACCATCCAGACTATGCAGATGGTTTGCTTGGCAACGCCTATACCCGTTTGCCAAACGGCTCTTACTCATTCAATGATGTTGCAACAGACGATGCCGTAAGCAACGATGCTACCGACTCTTATCGTAAGATGACTGGCGTAGATAGCTGGACTTCAAGCAACAATCCGGTGGAAACCTGGCGCAACTGTCGTGCAGCCATCCAGTATATTAACCTCTTCCTTGCCAATGTGGATAAGGTAAACTGGAACAGCGATGAGGTAGTGCGTGCCATGTATGAGCAGCGTTATATCGGCGAGGCCAAGGGTTTGAGAGCACTCTTCATGTACTATCTGCTCCGTGCCCATGGTGGTTTGGATGCCAATGGAAAACTCCTCGGTGTTCCTAACGATCTTGTGCCAACAAATGTAAGTTCAGATTTCAATTCTCTGGAGGTGCGTGCTTCTTATGCCGACTGCATGAAGCAGCTCATTGCGGATGCAGAAGAGGCTGTACGTGTACTTCCTGTTGATTACAAGGATACGGATAACGAGACAATGACCGTTAGTTGCCTTGGCAAATCCTATACAGTTACAAAGGCTACTTACAATCGTGTACTTGGTACCAACTTCGCCGGACGCTTAAGTGGTCGTATCGCCCGTGCCGTTCTTGCACAGGCTACATTGATGGCTGCATCTCCAGCCTTTGCCAGTGGCAGCGGCGTAACCTACGAGCAGGCAGCCCAATATGCTAAGGCTGTGCTCGACCTCAATGGCGGCATTTCAGGCATTGATACAAATGGTTTGGAGTGGTATGCAGACCCAAACATGAAGGATCTTACAGCGGCAGAATGTCCTAAGGAAGTACTCTGGCGTACAGAGAAGAGCGAGAACAATGATTTGGAGACCAAGTACTACCCACCATCAATCTATGGTCAGGGTCGTATCAATCCAACCCAGAATCTTGTAGATGCATTCCCTGCTGCCAACGGTTATCCTATTACAGATGCCAAGAGCGAATATGACCCAGCTAATCCATACGCAAACCGTGACCCACGTCTGGCTAAGTACATTATCTATAACGGACAGACAGCCGGTTCAGGAAATGCCGTCATCAATACACAGGCAGACAATGCTACTAATCTCGATGGTCTCAACAAGGACGTTTCCAAGTCAACCCGCACAGGTTACTATATGAAGAAACTCCTCCGTCAGGACATCAACCTGGATCCTACGGTAAACGGCAAGGCTTATCATTATACAGCCCGCATCCGTTACACAGAGCTTTATCTGGATTATGCCGAGGCAGCCAATGAGGCTTATGGTCCTAAGGGTGGTACAGGTTACTCAGCCTACGATGTCATCAAGGCAATCCGTGAGCGTGCAGGCTTGGGAGAGTTTGGCGATGATCCATACCTGGAAGAGTGTGCACAGAGCAAGGAAAAGATGCGTGACTTGATTAGAAACGAGCGCCGCATCGAGCTTTGCTTCGAAGGCTTCCGCTTCTGGGATCTGCGTCGCTGGAAGGCTAACCTCACAGAGGAGGCAAAGGGTATGAGTATCACAAACGAAGAGGCTGGCAAGAAATATACTCCAATCTCTGTGGAAACACGTAACTTCAAGGAGAATGCCTTCTATGGTCCTATACCATACGACCAGATTCTTAATTTCCCATCACTCGTTCAGAACGCTGGATGGTAAAAAGAACAACATTTGGTAATAACAAGAAAAAATGAAGAATATGAATAAAACATTCAGAAAAATAGGAACTGCAATCATGGGACTTGCCTTGGTAGCTGGTCTTTCTACCTCTTGTTCAAACGGAGATTGGGAAGATAGTCTTCAGGGAGGAACAGCCAATGGTGGCAACAACGGTAAGATATCTGTATATTTCTCTATGCAGGCACCTATCCGCGTTATCACCCTCGGTAATGACGATGATGCAGTAAACACCGATGACAATGCTCATCAGTTCAAGCTGCAGGCAACTTGGGGTGGTGGCTACAAGAATACCAAGGACTGTAAGATCAGCTATCAGATAGATCCATCTCTTCTGCCAGAAGGCAGTGGTATGGAGGTGCTCCCTTCATCCTACTATACCCTGGAGGATCCTAACACCCTGACTATTCCTAAGGGAAAGATTATTGGTGGTACAACAGTGCATCTTACTGATGCCTTCTTCAACGATCCAAAGGCTGCTACTACACACTATGTATTGCCAGTAAGACTCGTTTCTTCCCTCACTGGTGATGCTATCCTTGAAAAGCAGAACTACCAGTTGCTCTGTGTGAAGTACAAGAATCAGTATTCAGGTCTGTATTGCAAGACAGGAACTACCAATATCCAGGATCTGAAGACCATTACCCACAAGAATGAGGATGCCCTGGATGGGGTTTCAACTGTAGATTTCAACACATCTTCCATCACTTTCTCTTATCCTGTTAAGGAGTGGAAGCATGATGATGCAACGGATAGCTGGAGCCAGATTGATGCAACCAAGAAGTTGACCTTGACGCTGGCATTCAATGGTGAAAACTGTCAGGTTTTTCAGGATGGCAAGGTGATTGGTAATGGTACTTTTGCTCCTCGTGGCATTCAGGATTTCAGCGACAAGAACCGCATGGCTGATTGTCTGAAGATCAAGTTTAATGCTACTGCTGTGACCAACGCCGGTGATGTAGAGCACGAGAAAACATGGAACATCTCTGCTGACTATGTGATGTCTATGATGAGTCGTGGCAACAAGCTTGAGTCATGGAAGTAATTTCGTAACAAACTAATGAAAATGAATTTAGTAGTATGAAAGTAAATAAATATATTATATCTGCACTGGTCTGCCCATTTGTTTTGGGCAGCTGTGCAGACTGGGATGACTGGAAATATGACGTAGAGAAGCCTCAGACCATCGCTCAGTATGAGTACCTCAACGACTATGCGCCATTGAAGGAGTATCTGGATCGTGGTGCTCATCCTGGCTTTAAGGTTAGTGCTGCACTTGGCGCGGACGAGTTCAACCAGCAGGGTCCTCTCTTCCGTCTTGCAGCCCATAACTTTGATGAGATTGTTGCAGGCAATGCCATGAAGATGGCTTCCTGTGTCAACGACCAGGGTGTGATGGATTTCAGTAAGGTATCTTCTTTTGTTTCCGCAGCAGAGGATGCAGGGTTAACAGTTTATGGTCATACGCTTGCCTGGCATGCTCAGCAGCCTAGAAAGTATCTGAATGAGCTGATAAAGGATAAGCAGTTGCCTCCTGCTGAGAAGAATCCTGGACTTATCATCACGGCTGGTGCTCCTAAGGCAGATACCTGGGAATATGAAATCTACTATGATCTGGATAAACCTCTTCAAGCAGGTAAAACTTACGAGATTTCACTTAATGTAAGGGGAACTAATCCTGGAACGATTGATTTCTGGCCTGGTAAGAAAGATGGTTCTGATACACAGTATGGAGCAGGTTCATTTACTGTAGCTGAAAGTGCTATTGATAATAGCTTCTCTTTTACGCCGAATGCGGATATCGATCGTATGCGTTTCTGCTTCGGAAAGATTGGCGGTACTCTCTATTTTGATAATTTTGTATTGAAGGAAAAGGGCTCTGACCATAATCTTGTAGTAAACTCTACCTTTGATGAAAATGATATTTCTCACTGGACCAAAGTTTCTTGGGTAGACGTCAACTATAAGATTGGTAATGTAGCTGGTGCGGGTGCTGTTGAAATCCCTGTAAGTGTTGGGCATCTTACCTTTGATGATGGTCAGAACCTTGGTGGATGGGGTATGGATAATACGCCAAAGATTGTAAATGGTGTTTGTGAGGTTGGTAACAACGCAGCCAAGGAAAACCCTTGGAATGCACAGGTTTGCTATGAACCAGGTTTCGCTTTCGAGAATGGTAAAACCTATCACTTGAAGATGAAAATCAAGGGTTCTGTAGCTGGTGAATTTGGTGCTGGATTCCAAAATCCTGAAGGATACCAAGGCTGTGGTGACTTCCCTACCATCAACGTTACAACTGATTGGAAGGAAGTTGATGTGACTACCACATGTAATGGTGACAATGCCTTGCGCCTGCTGCTGAATATCGGTAAATATCCGGGTACCCTCTATATTGATGATTTTGAAGTTTACTACACGAAGTCTTCAGATGGTATCCCTCTCACTCCTCAGGAGAAATCAGATACTCTTACCTGGGCGATGAACAAATGGATAAGTGGCATGATGCAGGCCACTGGAGGCAAGGTGAAGGCTTGGGATCTCATCAACGAGGCTGTCTCTGGTGGTGGCAACGTAAACGGATACTATGCTCTTCAGACTGAGGCTACCAGTGAGCATAATCCACAAGATTTCTACTGGCAGGATTACTTCACACCAGAGATGTATGGTCCTATCGTAGAGAAGGCGGCTCGTGATGCTTATGCTGCGGTAGAGGGTACAAACCCTGAAGACCTCAAGCTCTTCATCAACGATTATAACCTGGAGTCTGACTGGGACGACAACAAGAAGGTGAAGTCGCTCGTTTACTGGATTGGCGTATGGGAAAAGAAGGGTCAGGAACTCGGCTGGAACACCAAGATTGATGGTATCGGATCACAGATGCACATCAGCTACTACGAGAATGAACAGACTCTGGAAAGCAAGAAGAAGGCCATCCAGAACATGCTCAAGATCATGGCAGAGACTGGCAAGCTCGTCCGTATCTCAGAGATTGATATGGGCTATGTAGATAAAGATGGCAAAGATGTTACTACTGCTCAGCTGGAGAAGCTTCCTATTGAAGAGCGTGTGGCTAAGGAAAAGGCTATGGCTGAACACTACAAGTGGATTATCGAGCAGTATTTCAAGATCGTTCCTGTCAGTCAGCAGTATGGTATCTGCCAGTGGTGTCTCACCGATTCACCAACAGACAGCGGTTGGCGCCCTGGACAGCCTGTAGGTCTTTGGAACCTCAACTATCAGCGCAAGCCTGCTTACGGTGGTTTTGCTGATGGTCTTGCAAATAAGCAGCAATAGGACATTTGTTTAGGTTTTAGCATATAAATAGATTAACCGAAATATATGTTAGTCGTGATAGGTCAGTTGAGCCATGAGGCTCGACTGACCTTTTTGAATTCTCTTTTTTACACCACGCAAAGGCGTTGAGTGTAAAAGGCATATCTTTGAAAAACTAAACTCAATAAATTGAATGATGAAGAAACTGATAATTTTAGCAGGTTTATTGGTGTCTTTGCAGGTGAATGCGCAAAATTATGCCAAGCAGTGGTGTGCTGACAATGGTGATGGTACTTATACCAATCCAATCATCAACTCAGACTTTCCTGACCCTGACATTATCCGTGTGGGGGATACCTATTATTATGTATCTACCACAATGTTCTATTTCCCTGGTGCGACAATCTTGAAGTCGCACGACTTGGTGAACTGGGAATATTGTGCCAATCCTCTCCAAAAAATAGCGGAGTCGGAGCCTTTTAATCTTCAGAATGGATATAATCAGTATTCCAAAGGGCAATGGGCTCCTAGTCTGAAATACTACCAAGGCAAGTTTTACCTTCACTTCATCGCCTTCAACCATGAAAAGTTTGCCGATGGTGGTGATTTCCTCTTAACGGCTACAGACCCTGAGGGTGAGTGGAAGGTGCAAAAACTGAATGGCTTCTATTATGATTCAGGTCTTTTCTTTGATGAGGCAACGGGACGCCGCTTTGTGGTAGCAGGATACAATGAAATCAGTGTGACCGAGTTGGATGAAAACTTCAATGCCATCGGTTCCTCTAAGCGGATTATCAATAAGCCAAACTCCGGATTGGAGGGCAGTCACATGTATCATATCGGTGATTACTATTATATCTATGCCACATACGGTGGAGGTTATGACCATAGCCAAACCATCTTCCGTTCCAAGAATCCGTTCGGACCATACGAGGAGCACGATGGATTGCTTTTCGAAAAGCAGGACATCCATCAAGGGGGATTGGTACAGACGCAGACAGGCGAATGGTGGACGATTCTCTTCAAGGATGCAGGTACTATCGGGCGTATTCCGTATCTCGAACCTGTGGTATGGAAAGATGGATGGCCTATTCTCGGTAACAATGGCATTGATGTGAGCAAGGGTGGCAAGTCGTACAAGAAGCCTAATGTAGGTAAGGAATATCCAAAAACATACTTGCCAACCAATGATGGTTTCAACACCGACAAGCTTGGGATGCAGTGGGAATGGAACCACAATCCTGACAATTCGGCATGGTCTTTGACCGAACGACCTGGATTCTTGCGCTTATACACGTCGGGCATTGTGAAGGAAGGCACCGACACCAAGCTCAACGAATTCTTACAGGCGCGCAATACCTTGACCCAACGCATGTTTGGATACGATAAGGAGGGTGCCTCTACTTCTACCGATACGTATGGCACGATTTGCTTAGATGTATCCCATATGAAGGAAGGTGATGTGGCTGGGCTTTGTGTATTCCAAGACCCCCATGCTTATGTTGCAGTAAAGATGATCGACGGCAAGAAAAGAGTGGTTTACTATCGTGCTCCTTGGTGGGAACCAAAGGCTGATTGGCAGGGTGTAGTAGATGATAAGGAACATTATAGGAAGTTTAGCACATCTACCGCTTCGCACAACGATAAGATTTATCTTCGAGCAGTGGCCAATTTCAAAACCAATAAATTGAAGTTCTATATCAGTTGGGACAATCAGAAGTGGTATGATTTGGGCAAGGACATCGAAACCGAGATGCGTTATACCCTCAAGATATTCACAGGCAATCGCTTTGCCATCTTTAATTATGCAACCCAGCAGAATGGAGGCTATGTGGATGTGGATTGGTTCTCGACAGAAGAGACTGTTGATGAAAATAAATTCAACGATTTGACTGCCATTGAGCAAGTAGAGTCGAAGACTAAACGTATTGTTTCTCGCCAGTTTTATAATGCGTTAGGTGTAAAGTTACCGAGACCTCAGCATGGCTTGAACATTGTGAAGACGCGTTATGAGGATGGAACGGAGAAAACTTATTCTTTTGTTAAGCAATAAAAATCTAAATGGCACGAAAACGCACTTTTTCTCACTTTTTTTTCGAGAAAAAGTGCGTTTTCGTGCCAAAATCTTTAATTTGGCTTCCCAGAGAAGGACGTGATGTATTAGGTGAAATCCTCAGGATATAATACTCATAAGTCACTAGACGAGTTTTGTGCTAAATATTCTGATCGAATAGATAAGAGATATCTCTTGTATACAAAGGATTTGAAGAAAGATGGACAAACGCTCCTCTTACCGATTTATATGACTCCTTTGTTGTGATTTCCTCTTCAAATAGGTTTGATGGTGTATCATTTTCGTTATAATGTTGGCTATCAAACCTATTTGGTACTTCTCACAAAGTATTTGTTATACCACGCAAAGTCTTTTTCAGCCTTTTCTGTTACTTTTGCAAGCGGAAATGAGAAACATTTCTCGTTCCACGAATGAACAATTATTATCAATAAACTTAAAATTAAAAGCTTATGAAAAAGATTTTTACTTTGATTGCTGCTGCCTTGATGGCAGTTAACGTGAGTGCAGCTAACAAGGTGCTGAAGATTACTGGCACCGCTGACAAGGTTAATCCTTGGGACAGCCAGTGTTATATCAACCTTAAGAATCTAGAGAAGGGCAAGGCTTATGTCGTGAAGTTTGATGTGTACACTACAGCTGGTACCGAATTCAAAATCGGAACAGAGGCTATTGACGAGACTCAGACAGAGCATATGACGGAGTGGGATGCTTCTGCAGTGTTCAATTATACTGAGGAACTTACCTTGACTAATCAAAAGTCAGAGGCAGTAATAAACTTCCCTGGTAAGACCACGGTTACTTGTCACTCCCACTGTACTGCAAAGCCAGGAATGGAGATAGATCATACAAATGGTAATACCAAAAATTGTAATCCGGAAATTTTGAAGGATTATGAGTATGCAGCTACTGCACTCTTGCTGAATGTAGGAAAGATGCCTAAGGATGCAGTCATCTATATTGGTAGCATTAAGGTGTATGATGCAGATGGCAACCTCCTTTCAACAGAGGATTTTGATAATGCAACAGTTGGTGAGTATGATGCTACTAAGACTATTCACTATCCAGCTTGGCAGAATGCTGCTACATTTGAAATTGTAGAAGAGCCTACTACAGGCATTTCTAATATTGAGAGTGCAAATGTAGCTAAGGATGGCAAGTGCTTCAACCTCGCTGGTCAGCAGGTAGGTAAGAACTATAAGGGCGTTGTCATCAAGAATGGTAAAAAGATGGTTATCAAGTAATAGATGAGACGTTTTACAATGCTCGCATCGTACTATATATAATAATGTGTACGATGATGTAGAATCTATATAATATAAATATTAAACAAATGGTATAAAAAATCCCAGAATCGCTCTTCCAAGCAGTTCTGGGATTTATTATGGTGATATTTGGCATCAATATCTCCGCTATTATATTTTTTATGTATTGCTCAGATTCTTAATGATTTCCAAAGGTAGCTGGGTAGCTTTGGAAACCTGTTCGGCAGAAAGTCCCATTGCCAGCAATCGTTGTGCTGTTTCTGTGTTGGCCTCATGCTTGCCTTCTGCTCTACCTTTCTCCATACCTTTTTCCATACCTTCCTTCATGCCCTTTTCCCTGCCTATTTCTATACCCTCCGCAAGACCTTCTTGTTTGCCTTCACGCTTAGCAGTGTCTACGGAATTCTTGATGTCGCGATATGCCATCTTGCTGGTCTCGTACTCCCTCATTTCCTGCGGGGTAAACTTGGCTATTTCGGCTTCCTCGAAGAGGCGGTCGAAGACCTTGTCGCACAGTTCTTTAGGGCGCTGGGTAAGCTTATAGAGATTCTTCAGAGCATAGAGCCACTTCTCGTAGAGCGTATCCAGTTGTTCCAGGGATTTGTTGAACTTGGAAATCTCTACATAGATATATTCGAGCTTGTCGTAAAATACTTTGTGGGTAGCAGTGTCGCACAACTGCACATGATGGCGGATTTTCTCCTTGTCGAATGCATCCTCGTTCATGCTGAAGTTGAGCAGGGCAACGGTATAGATATGATTGAGCTTGAAATCCCACTCATTCCCCTTGGGCGCCTGTTCTCGGATAGGGAAGGTGGAGTAGAAGAGGGCGCGATCCTTGAAATACGTCTGGTAGGCATTCTGCATTTCTACAATGAACTTCTCACCGTTTTCGCCCTCGCAATATACATCAAAGATGGCTCTGCGGTCAGTATAGACATCTCCTACGTGCTCTGGATTCAGATACTTCACGTCCTTCACAACCTGTCTGCCATTAAACAAGCTGTTGAGGAAGCAAATGAGCAAATCCTTGTTCATTGCTGTTCCAAAAATTCGCTTGAAACCGAAGTCGGTCAGCAAGCTGATGTATCTTTCTTCTACCTGCTTCATAATCATCTGTATTAAAAATCCATGCCGCAAAGTTACGACTTTATTTTCATATCTGCAAGAGATTTCTGGGATTTTTAAAGGTAAAAAAGTAAAAAGGTAAAAAAGTAAAGATTTTGCTATCCCCAATACAATCTGATAACTTTTTCTAAAACTTTTCGACCTGTACGGTTGAAATTACCCACACGCCCTTTCAGGGCGTGTGGGGCTTACATGCGAAACTTCAGTAACGAATTAATCTATATAATATAAATATTAAACAAATGGTATAAAAAAATCCCAGAATCGCTCTTCCAAGTGGTTCTGGGATTTATTATGTCTGATAGTTTGCCATGATGTGCTTCCGTTTGCCTACAGATATGGCTGCGTGGGGTTAAGAATATGACTGCATTGGGTTACGGATACGACTCCGTTGGGTTACGGATACGACTCCGTAGGCTAACGGAGACGTATTCTTCGGCTTGTCGAGATATCTGCGTCAGCTGATTGAGTCACTTGAGTTAGCTGATTGAACTACTTGAGTTAGCTGACTGAGCTATATCAGTATCCTGTAGTATTACATGTGTATTTTTTTCTAATTTAATGCCACATTTGCCACACTTATACTTAACTCTTTGATTATTAGAGGATAACGTGTGGTAATAAGGGGTGTTTTTATTGTCACCTTATTGCCACCTATTACCACTTTTGGCATAAAATCTGCAAAATAACGGTGTTTTTGAGGGATTTGCTACGTCCCGATGCAGCAAAAGTTACGTCCGGACGTAGTAAAAGATACGTCGTGACGTAATTTCTGTGCGGGAATTCAATGGTAAGAAGTATATAAATAAATCCCAGAATCGCTCTTCCAAGCAGTTCTGGGATTTATTGTGTCTGATAGTTTGTTTACCATTTAAAGAGGTGAGGAACAAATTCCTTGAAGCAACGGCGCCAGGTGAGCCACTCATGATGAGTGCCTGGTGATACATAAACATCGAGCTTGATGCCCAGTTCCTTCAACTGCTGTGCCATCTTCTCGGTACCGAAGTTCTCTTCCGAACCGCAGCCCATAAACATATAATGAATGTTCTTGTTGTATTTCTCTGCATCGGCAAAAACTCCATTGAAACAGGTCTTTACATCCACGCCAAAGAGTGCACCGCTAAAGGTTCCAAGGGCAGAAAACTTGTCCATGTGAGGCAATACCGTGTTGAATGTCTGGCAACCGCCCCATGACAAGCCAGCCATTGCACGATGCTCGCGGTCGGTATAAGTGCGGAATGTCTTGTCAACCATCGGAATCAGATCCTTGATAATCACATCATAGAAAGAAGCTCCATAGTGGCTGCGCTCTTCATCTACATTCTTGCCTGGACGGGCAACGAAAGGCTTCTTTACATCGCCACTCTCCATGACCACAATCATAGGCTCAGCCTTGCCTTCTGCTATCAGGTTGTCCATGATGTGCTGCATCATTCCCTGCTTGCTCCAGCCCGTTTCGTCTTCGCCCATGCCATGCTGCAGATAGAGCACAGGATAGCGCTTGGTGGTGTTGGTTTCATATTCAGCAGGGGTGTAAACCATGGCGCGGCGGAACTGTTTCTGAGAGGCTGCATAGTAAGATACTGAGCGAACCTGACCGTGGGCTACGCCCTGCTGAGGACGGTAGTAGTTGCCTTCTGCTCCTTCTGGAACTTCCAGACCGCCTGCTTCACGGCAGCAGCCGAAGTAGGTTTCGCTGGCAGGGTCAACTACCTGCACGCCATCTACATTCAGAAAATAGTAGTGAAATCCTACTACCAGCGGATCGCTCACGCCGTACCAGTCGCCATCCAAATCCTTTTTCATCTCATATTGCTTGCCGCAGATGTCGAAGATTACTTTCTTTGCCTCAGGAGCATGGAGCTTTACATAAGCTCTGCGGTCCTTATCTACACGCGGATAGTTGCTGTCTGGAATGATTCCCTGCAGGGCGAGCATCATGTTTGCATAGCGCTTGCCCATGGTGCGGTAGCTTTCTGCGATGAAGTGGAGACCGTCGCCACGCTGTGGACAGCCCTTTGAAGAAATGACGTGGGCTGTAGGAATGGTCTTGGCAATATCATCAACGATGGCGATATGTGCCCAGCATTTTCCGCCCATATCCTTCTGTACGGTTTCGCCTACGAGCAGAGGTACGTCTTCTGCCTTCAGATTCAAATCCTTCAAGATGTCGTTATAAACAGTCTTTACACGGTTAGGCCAGTTGGCATCGCCGTTGTTGGTTTCGCCCTGATGCAGGAGGATGCCCTTGATAACACCCTGCTTCTTGGCTATTTTAGCCAGTTCTATCAGTCGGGCGTATGGATTTCCGTTGTACTGGGATGCAAAGTTTTTCATCCAGTCGGGTTGTTTCTTGAGATAAGCCTTATAGGTACGCTTATCGAAGAGGTCGATGCTGGCTCCGCCCACTGCCACGGTGATGGTTCCCACCTTGATGCTGTCCGGCAGGTTATCCACCATCTTTCTTCCGAAATAGTCAACAGGAGTCAGTCCTGTAGAGGGTCTTGCCTGTGGCGGCACGGCGGTGTGCCATTGTCCCTTCTTCCATCCCGCCTTTTCATCATTCACGGCATACATAGCCTGGAATCTCGGGTTCACGCCCGTTCGGTCGATGTCTTCGATAGCCGCATTTCCTTCCATGTTCGACTGTCCGAAGCAGAGATAAATCTGAAAATTTGGATCAGGCTTTTCCTGAACCTTACTGCCCGTTTTCTGTGCCATCATAGGTAGGCACGCCATCGCGAGCATCGATGCTAAGATTGATAATCTCTTCATAGTTTATATTTAATTAAATTATTAGATTGATTTTCATCTTCTGTTCTGTTTGCAAAGTTATGAAAAGATTTCCATACGTGCTTTGTCTCATATATCAATAACTTTTCCCTTTGTTATATAATAAGGTGATTCTTTTTTCTCAGGTCTCAGAATATGTTTCATTTTGTCTCTTTTGGGGTAGATGTTATTTGTGATAAAGTATTTGTTACTTGAGGTAAAATGCGTTTAAATGTTTTTATCTATTTTTGCGACGTGTTTCAGCATCCTTAATGATTTTTTTGAGAATTTAGGATGTAGAATATAATAATGTAATATTTAGCAACTGACAAGTAAGTATAACTATTAATCTATTTTTATGATGGTGAATTTTAAAATGATTGAAAAGCCGTTTGTATTGCTATTCCTGCTCTGTTTGCTTCCTTTGGGAGTTTCGGCTCAGAGCATAGTAAAAGGTATAGTGACTGATCCAAGTGGAGAACCTGTGATTGGTGCTACTGTTAAAGTAGATGGTAGCAAGCTGGGTGTTGTTACCGACTTGGATGGTAAGTTTAGCATTGATGCTGCACCTGATGCAACATTGACAATTACCTATGTGGGTATGGAGCCTAAGACCGTGAAAGCTGAGGCTGGTAAAACCCTTTCCATTACCTTGAAGGATGATTCAAAAGTTCTGAATGATGTCGTTGTCATCGGTTATGGCGTTCAGAAGAAGAGCGACTTGACAGGTGCAGTTGCATCTATCAAGAGCGATGACATCAAGGGTTTGTCAGCTACCGATGCCGGTGCTGCCCTCCAGGGTAAGGCTGCCGGTGTGCAGATTATCAACTCGGGTGGTCCGGGTGAGGCTGCCGATATCCGTATCCGTGGTTATTCTTCCAATAGTGGTAATATCGGTCCGTTGCTCATCGTCGATGGTCTGAAGGTGGATAACATCCAGTACCTGGATCCATCTATGATTGAGAGCATGGAGGTATTGAAGGATGCCGCTTCAGCTGCCATCTATGGTGCGCAGGCGGGTAATGGTGTCGTTATCATCACAACCAAGACGGGTGCTGCCAATGGCGGTAAGGCACAGATTTCTTACAGCAGCAAGTTCACCATCCAGTCGTTGGGAAAGAGGGCTGAAATCTTTGATGCTCCTGAGTATATTGAGTATCACAAGTATTTGGGCGACTTGACCGATGATCTTCTGAAGAAGAACAACTATAATGGTCAGAACACCAACTGGTATGACGAGGTATTTGAGAACAGTCTGGCTCATCAGCATAGCCTCACCGTGCAGGCAAGCAATGGCAAGGGCCGTTTCCTCGCCAGCTTGAATATCCTGAACAATGATGGTATCGTTAAAGGTAGCAAGGATACTTATAAGCGTTTCACTGGTCAGATCAATGCCGATTATGATGTTTACAAGTGGTTGAACATTACTACCAATACATCTTTTGAAAAGTGGAAGACCAAAGGCGTGACCAAGGGTTATGGTTCATTGCTGAACTCTGTGGTTTCTATCGATCCTTTGACTCCAGCTTATATCAGTAATGTGGAGGATTTGGCTCCTGGCATGAAGGCACAGGTAGAAGCCGGTGGCCCAGTTCCTAGAGATCCAAGCCATAACAATGACTACTATGGTACTTCTAAATATGTAGATGATGCTACTGGTAACCCTCTCTATCAGCGCGACCGTCATGACACATGGACTTCTGGTATCAATGTACGTGGTACCGTTGCTGCCAATATCAAGCCATTCAAGGGCTTTACATTTACTTCTCGCTTAGGTTATCGTATCACTCAGAGTAATTATCATAACTACGAGACTCCATATTGGTTATCATCTATGGCACATAGTGAAAACTATACCATTGAAGCGAATACCAATAATGGTTTGTACTATCAGTGGGAGAACTTTGCCAACTATTTGACAACAATCGGCAAGCACACTATTGGTGCCATGGCAGGTATGTCGTTTACCAAGAATCATTGGGATAACAGTTCCATCAGTTCTACAGGAGGTAACATACTCACATCTTATGAGCCAAACTTCCATTACATCGACTACTTGTTGGCTAATGCAACCAAGAATGTAGGTAACGCTCCTTCAGATGCTACAGAGTTATCTTACTTTGGTCGTGTATCTTACAGCTATGACAACCGTTACTTCATGCAGGTTAACTTCCGTCGTGATGCTTTCGATACATCAAAACTTTCAAAGAAGGCACGTTGGGGTAATTTCCCATCAGTTTCAGCAGGATGGGCTATCAGCAATGAGAAGTTCTTCAAGGACAATATAAGTCGTGATGCCATTTCTTTCTTGAAACTTCGTGGTTCTTGGGGTCAGAATGGTAACGTCAATATCTTGAACAATTATCGTTATGCTTCTACCTTAGCTCTTAATCAGAGTTTCTATCAGTATAATCCTTCTATTGGAGATGGTAAGCTGACTTTTGGTTCTAAGCCTTCTGGACTTGCTAACCCAGACTTGAAGTGGGAAACTTCAGAGCAGATTGACCTTGGACTTGATGCTCGTTTCCTTAACGACCGTCTTACCTTGGGTGTTGACTGGTATCGCAAGACTACCAAAGACCTCTTGATTGAGATTACTCCTCTTCCTGAGATTGGTGTAAACAAGAGTGTTGTTAATACAGGTAAGGTACTTAACTCTGGTCTTGATTTCGAGTTGGGTTGGAGAGACAACATCAAGGACTTCAAGTATAGTGTGACCGTAAATGGTTCAACTCTGAAGAATGAGGTGAAGGAGGTTTCTAACCTTATAAGCCGTTTGACCGAAATAGGTATTGATGGATTCAATAACCAGCTTAAGCCTACATTCGAGGCTGGCCATCAGGTATGGTATTTCCGTGGTTACAAGTATGCAGGTGTAGCCGAAGATGGTAGTGCTCTCTATTATAATAAGAATGGCGAAACAACTTCAGCTCCAACCGATGAAGATAAGCAGGATTTGGGCTCAGCTATTCCTAAGTTTACTTATGGTATTACTCTTAATGCAGAATATAAGGGCTTTGACCTCACCGTATTTGGAACAGGCGCTGCTGGCAACAAGATTTACAACTTGATGGTTTCTGCAGACCGTCCGTTGATCAATGGAATTGATACCTACTGGAAGGATTCTTGGAGAGCAGACCGCACCAATGCTAAATATCCTGATATGAAAAAGGTTGCTACCGACTGGAAGTTCTTCAGTTCTGATGCAGCTGTGTTCAGTGGCTCGTATTTCAAGATCAAGCAGATTCAGTTGGGCTATACATTGCCAAAGGCTATCACTAGCGTGGCAGGTATCAGCAATCTTCGTGTATATTGCTCACTGGATGATTTCTTCACCATCACCAAGTATCCTGGTGCTGATCCGGAGACCGCTTCTATCAACAGTGGTGCCTCTCGTGGTTTTGATAATGGTACTTATCCAACTTCCAAGAAGGTGGTATTTGGTATCAATGTAACATTCTAACCTTTAATATTCAAAAACAATGAAGAAAATATTATTTTCAACAATATTGGCTCTTGCTGCCACAGGAACAATGACGCTCACTACGTCTTGTGAGGATCAGCTAGACATTGAGCAGAAGGGTGTAATACCTACCGAGAACTTCTATAAGACCGATGCTGATGCAGAGGCAGCCCTCGTTGCTGCATACGAAGGCTTTATGTGTAATGTGATGGGACGTAACCACGATGGTGGTGGCCCAGGTATTTATACTCCATTGAAACTGATAGTCAATGAGTGTGGAGACGATGTGTTGGCAGCAGGTGCCAACTCTGGTGATAATACGTTTGGTATCATGCTCAATCAGTTCTATTATGATGCTGAGGCTGAGGTGCCAAAGTTTATGTACACAGGTCTCTATCTCTCTGTATATACCTGTAACCTTGTACTCGATCACTTTGCCGATGCTACTACCGCTGTGCAGAAACGTTGCGCTGCAGAGGCTCGTGTGCTTCGTGCTTATGATTATTTCCTGTTGGCTAATCTTTGGGGTACTCCACCATTGGTAACTCATGTTCTGGATGCTTCTGCGCAGCCTTTTAATTGTGATAAGGATCCTGAGCATCCTATGAATCACCAACAGTTGATAGAGTGGATTGCGCAGGAATGTGAGAATGCTGCCAACGATTTGGATGAGCGTAAAAGTAAGGATGACAAGGATGGAGCTGTGAAGGTAACCAAGGGCTTTGCATATGCTCTTGCCGGAAAGGCTTATTTGTTTGCCGGTCAGTATGATAAGGCTAAAATTGCCCTTAAAAAGGTTATAGACTCGGGCAAGTATGACCTTGTTCCTGGTGAGAAATATGCTGACAACTTCCATATCGAGGGTGATGCCAACGAGGAGAAGGTATTTGAAGTCAACTTCGAGTATAATGCAGGTAAGACCGATTGGGGTGGTATGATTCAGCGTTCTAGCTGGATGGAAACCAACTATTGGGATTGGCGTGCTGATCACTTTGTGGTTTCTCCTAACAAGGTTTATTGTGGCGGCGTTGATGGCTGGGGTGGCCTTGGCGTGCCTCAGTGGTTTGGTGACGAGTTCTATAAAAATGATGGTGACTCTTATCGCTTGAAGGCTACTTTAAAGCATATTGATGATGCGGTTTATCATATGTCTTACGGCAAGGATGAAATCGATAATATGACTGACGAGCAGAAGAAAACCAGTAACAAGATTGGCATCAATGACCCTGTTCAGGGACTCTACGGCAACTCTACCTGGTTGGCGTTCAAGCAAATAATGAGAGCTTCTGATACTGAAGGCAAGAAATATGGTGATAACATTCGCTTGAATAATTATCTTGTCATGCGTTACGCTGAGGTTTTGCTCAATTATGCAGAGGCTTGTCTTCAGACAGGCGATCAGGCTGAAGCTAAGAAATATATCAACATGATTCAGAAACGTGCTGGTTCCAAGACAATCAGTGAAACTGTTGATATGGATGTGTTGAAGAAAGAAAAGTCATATGAACTTTGGCTTGAAGGCTGTCGTTGGTTCGATATCATGCGATGGAATGATACAAAGGCCATTGAGCGTTTGACTAAGGCTGGTACAGTCGTGCCACATTTGTTTGATAAGGTTTTCAGAACTCCAAAGGCAGACGACCAGAATGTAACTTGGGAGCATGGATCAGAAGCAAACAGCCGTTTCTATACGACCAACACTCCTGAGACTAATTTCAAGGTAGGTTTCAAGAAGGGCAAGCATGAGTTCTTCCCTTATCCACAGACCGTGATGGATAAGAATCCTAACCTAAAGCAGAATCCTGGTTGGTAATCATGAAGTTGTTTTGTTAATATAGTGTTTTTAGTTTAAAGAACTATAGATTGTTTGACAATTAGGGGGTGTTTTGAAAAAAAGCACTCCCTTTTTTCTTCTTTAAAGGAATTTACATATGAAAACATGGATGTGTGCCTTGATGCTGGCGTTATCGACAGGAGCTTCGGCTCAGAACCCGATTATCAGCGGACAGTATTCTGCTGATCCTACGGCTCGCGTATTCAACGGGAAGGTATATCTTTATCCTTCTCATGATATTCCGAGTCCTATCGAGAAATTGAAGGAATGGTTCTGCATGGCAGATTATCACGTTTTCTCTTCCACTAATCTTACGGAGTGGCAGGATCATGGAGTCATCGTTTCGCAGGATAAAGTACCTTGGGTACAGGACGGCAGTTATACGATGTGGGCTCCTGACTGTGTAGAGAAAGACGGGAAATATTATTTCTATTTCCCTGCTGCTCCGAAAGGGGAGGAGAAGGGATTCGGAATAGGTGTGGCGGTTGCCGACCAGCCTGAAGGACCGTTTATGCCGATGTGGAAACCCATAGAGGGTGTGCACGGCATAGATCCTTGTGTGCTGATAGATAAGGACGGACAGGCTTATATCTACTGGGCTGGAGCAGGATTGCACATGGCTAAGCTGAAACCAAACATGACGGAACTTGCCTCGGAACCCAAACTGGTAGAGGGATTGCCTGAGGGATTCAAGGAAGGACCATTTGCCTTCGAGCGTAACGGCAAATATTATTTCACCTTCCCTTGGGTACGTGAAAAGGATGGAACCGAAACGCTGGCTTATGCCATGGCTGACCATCCGATGGGACCTTTCACGTTCAAGGGCATCATCATGGATGAGTCCCCTACGAAGTGCTGGACCAATCATCATAGCATCGTAGAATATCAGGGACAGTGGTATCTTTTCTATCATCATAATGATTATTCGCCTAAGTTTGACAAGAACCGCTCGGTGCGAATCGACTCTCTGAACTTCAATCCTGACGGAACGATACAGAAGGTGATACCTACGCTAAGAGGTGTGGGATTGACGAAGGCTCGTTCGCGTATTCAGATTGACCGCTATTCTGCGCTGCAAGGCAAGGGTATTGGTATTGATTATCTGGATAAAAACAACTGTTTTGAAGGATGGAAGACTCTCTTTTCTAAATCGAATACTGCCCTTATATATAATAAGGTGGATTTCGGTAATGAGAAGGTGGAAGAAATCACCGTTCGTGCCAAGTCTTCAAAGGGCGGTGTGCTCGTAGTCAGAGCCGATGGCAAGAAGGGTAATATCATCGCTAAGGTGAAGATTCCAAAGTCGGCTGGCTGGAAGAATATCCGTGCCCAGGTGCTTCATGCTCCTCAGGGCGTTCATGTTCTACACGTATCCTTGCAGAGTGGTGCCGACGTCGAGGTTGACTGGCTGGGCTTCGATGCGTTGCCTTGGGAAAAGGGAGCTTTCGAAACTCACCAGTATCGTAATCTCTTTGCCGAGATGGGCTATAAGCAGGCTGATATAGACAGGAAGGTGAACGAAGTGTTCAATGATGTATTCTACGGTAAGAACAAGGTTTATTTCGAGGTGGGCGATTCCATGGGATATGTCAGCGATATAAAGAACAATGATGTGAGAACCGAAGGCATGTCGTATGGAATGATGGCTGCCGTGCAGTTTGACAAGAAGGACATCTTCGACCGTCTCTGGCGATGGAGCAAGAAATACATGCAGCATCAGGAAGGACCTTATAAGGGCTATTTCGCATGGAGCTGCAAGACTGATGGAACGAGAAATGCGCAGGGAGCCGCATCGGATGGTGAACTCTATTTCGTAACTTCGCTCATCTTTGCATCCAACCGATGGGGAAATGATACAGGCATCAACTATCTGAAGGAAGCGCAGCATATTCTGGATTGCAGCATGCAGAAGGCGGGAATGGACCGCACAGCTCCGCTCATCAATCTTGAACATCAGCTCATCACCTTTACGCCCGATCATTGGGGCGGGAAGTTTACCGACCCTTCTTACCATCTCCCTGCCTTTTACGAGGTTTGGGCGAAATGGGCTAACGACGGACGGTCCCAGTTCTGGAAGGAGTGTGCTGAGAAAAGCCGTGAGTTCCTGCATAAGTGTATCAATGAGAAGACGGGCTTGAACCCGGACTATTGCAACTATGATGGCAGTCTGATGAAGACCGGTCGGTTGCTGGGTGATGCATTCCGTTATGACTCATGGCGAGTGCCAATGAACATAGCGCTCGATTATTCCTGGGCTTGCAAGGATAAGGAGTGGCAGCAGAAATATGCCAATACGCTGCAGAACTTCCTGTATAGTAAGGGCATTGATTCTTTCCTGGACCAGTATAATGTAGATGGAACGATGGTAGAAGATATTCTGCCGGCAGGTACGGCTCCTAAGGCACTCCGCCATTCTATCGGTTTTGTTGCCACTTCGGCTGCGGCTTCTTTGGTCAGCAATCATGTGAAGGGCAGGGAATTCGTCAGTCATTTCTGGAATGCCAAGCATGAACCAGATAAAGAAGGCTTCTTCGATGGCTATTACGACGGACTGTTGCGTCTCTTCGCCTTCATGCATCTGAGTGGCCGTTATCAGATTATCGAACCTCAATAATAATGAATAGTCTATGTACAACTTTTTTAATAAAATAGTTAGATTGTTTTGTTTATGTGTATTCCTTTTTGGGCATTCCTCTGCGGATGCCCAAAATAGGAATTTACCTGCAGACATCAATCCTTATTTTGGACCAGTCGGCAAGCAGGCTGTCATGCCTAATGCGGCTGGCTTTATTCAGAGATGGTTGCTCCTGGAGCCCATCTCTATGCCGGTCAAGAGCAATGTCGTTTTTACAGATTCTTATCTGAAGGAGATATTCCATACGCAGTATTTCCCTAAACAGATGGAAACAGTTCCTAAGGATGGAGACGTCGTGAAGGTGGGCAAGGAAAAACTGAAATGGCATGCGCTGGACAGTAAACTGTTTAATGTGAAGCTCTTCCGTTTCGCAACTTCATTTAAGAAACCCAAGTATGGTGTCTTGTTCTGGGCGGTTACCATTATCGATTGCCCTGAGGAGATGAAAGACGTCCGCTTGTCTGTTGGCTCGAATGGTGCTTCAATGTGGTGGCTCAATGGCGAGGAGGCGGTGATGCTCGAAGGCGACCGAAGGATGGTTCGCGATGATGTGGTTTCTAAGAAGCTTACCTTGAAGAAAGGTAGAAATATCCTTCGTGGTGCAGTCATCAATGGTCCTGGCATGAGTGACTTCTGTGTCCGATTCATCGACGGACAGGGCAAGCCTGTCAGAAACCTGTCTATTCACGTGAAGTAGTGCAATCAATAAAGAAAGTTATGAAACAGAACTATATATTTTTCAGATATTTTAGCCCGGTTGCTGCTCAGCAGAAACTTTATGCCGCTGCTTTGGTTGCCTTGTTGTCTTCCTCTGCTTACGAGGCAGAAGCCCAGGTGGGCGAACCTTTCATTCATGATCCTTCTACCATTGCCCTGTGTGATGGAAAGTATTATACCTTTGGAACGGGTGAAGGTGGAATCTGGTCGGAGGATGGCTGGACCTGGCAGGGTGGTGCTGTTCGTCCCGGCAGAGGAGCGGCTCCTGATGTGTTGAAGATTGGCGACCGTTATCTTGTAGCCTACAGTGCTACGGGTGGTGGATTGGGAGGCAGTCATCGCGGTGATGTCCTGACGATGTGGAACAAAACGCTTGATCCGAAATCGCCTGATTTCAAATATACTGAACCGGTGGTGGTTGCTTCTTCATTGGATGATGAAGACTGTGATGCCATTGATGCGGGCTTGTTGCTCGACCCTACTACCGGCAGACTCTGGCTCAGTTATGGTACCTATTTCGGATTTATCCGTCTGGTAGAACTTGATCCGAAGACAGGTAAGCGGATGGAAGGCAACGAACCCGTCAATATCGCCATCGACTGCGAGGCTACTGATTTGATTTACCGCAACCGCTCAGCATGATGTCATTGCCAAACCTGAGTTTACGGGTGAAGATGCCCAGCTTTGGCGTATCGAACAGCTCACCGATGGCACCTATCGCATCATGCCTAAGGCAGTGCCAGGCACAGAAGAGAAACTGGCATTGGTTTCACTCGGCGATTGTACCCCAGGCTTGGCTCCCTTCGATTTCAATAGCGATAATTCTAAATGGAATTTCAGACAACAATAAATTCATGATGATTTGACAATCGAGAAGCGTCCCAATCATAAACCCTCTAATAAAATAAACAGAAGTATGCTAAAGAATTTATCTTTCATTGCCCTTTTGGGCATCGCTGTCGTTGGCGTTCCAAGTGAACTCAGCGCCAAGAATGTAAAGGTGGCAGGCACCCAGAAAGGTGCGGCTGCCAAGTTTATCACCCGTCAGGTGGCTCAGCAGAATGTAACCATCGAATTCTATTCTCCATCCATCGTCCGCATCTTGAAATCTGATGCCGGACTTGGTGCTCCTGTTCAGAAGAAAAGCTATTCTGTCATCTTGAAACCTCAGCAGATGAAGGGCGTTCAAATACAGGAAAACGGTGATATTGTAAAAATCAATTCTAGTTTTATTTCCGTTGAACTGAATCAGCAGACTGGCGAAATCCGCTTCCTTTCGAAGGATGGAAAGCTGCTGCTTACTGATACGAAGACCCGTCTGGAAGCTCGCAAGGATGAAGCCAACAAGGGCAAGTACCGTATAGAGCAGGACTTCCGTCTTGCTGATGACGAGGCCATCTATGGTCTGGGACAGTTGCGCGATGTTTACATGAATCAGCGTGGTCGACAGAATATCGTACTCTGGAACAATAATACTTATATCGCCATCCCTTATTTCACCAGTGAGAAAGGCTATGGTCTTTACTGGGACAATGCAGGAAAAACCTATTTCAATGATATCGTAGCATCCAAGAATAATGGCAACCAGCCATCATGCACTTCCTTTACCAGCGAAGTGGGAACCTGCGCCGACTACTATTTCATGTACAAGGATGGTACGCAAGATGGAGTCATCGCCAGCATCCGTGAACTCACCGGACAGGCTACCATGTTCCCGAAATGGGCGATGGGCTTCTGGCAATGCCGTGAGCGCTATAAGACCAGTGATGAACTGGCTGGCGTGTTGGACAAGTATCGCGAACTGAAGATTCCTACTGATGCCATCGTGCAGGACTGGCAGTATTGGGGATGCGACTCCAACTGGAATGCGATGAAATTCCAGAACCCATACTATATAAATAAGGTGGGCGACCCAGCCTATGCCAAGTATCTTCCTACCGATATGAAGCAGATGAAGGTACAGGGAGAACCCCGTCTGAAGAGTCCGGAAGAGATGGTGAAGTATGTTCATAAGAACGATGCCCATCTGATGATTTCCATCTGGGCAAGTTTCGGTCCTTGGACAGAGCAGTATCGTGAACTGAAGAAGATGAATGCCCTCCTTCCTTTTGAAACGTGGCCAAGAAACAGTGGCGTGATGCCATACGATGTCTTCAATCCGAAGGCTCGCAACCTCTACTGGAAGTATCTTACTCATCTCTACCAGATGGGCTTTGATGCCTGGTGGACCGATTCTACGGAGCCAGACCATTTTGAGAAGCCGGGCGATGAGAACTATCAGACCTTCGATGGTTCATGGTTGGGCGTGAAGAACGCCTTCCCATTGTTGCACAACAAGAGCATCTACGAGCACCAGAGAGCGATGAAGGGCAACACAAAGCGTTCGCTCCAGATGACCCGAAGCGGCAGTCTCGGTATTCAGCATTATGGCACCATCTGCTGGAGCGGTGATGTGGTGGCTTCCTGGGACGAGATGAAGAATCAGATTCCATCGGGCTTGAACTTCTCGCTCTGCGGTATCCCATTCTGGAACACCGACCTGGGTGGTTTCTTCTACTGGGAGTTTGAAC
>OMGV01000231.1_pt1 | contig 41939 bp, 34 predicted proteins | sample 1646111 | NCBI WGS metagenome assembly OMGV01 (sample SAMN05578590, study PRJEB25193) | human gut metagenome | biome: Human Microbiome; feature: human-associated habitat; material: feces | host: Homo sapiens | place: USA:Birmingham | reverse complement strand
GCCCCAGAGTTCGCTCACCTCAACGACGACATCCTCTTCGGAGAAGTATGGAGCCGCAATGACCTGCTTTCATTGCGCGACCGCAGTTTGGTAACAATCACTTCGCTTATCAGCCAAGGAATCACCGACAATTCGCTGAAATATCACTTGCAATCGGCAAAGAACAACGGAATTACCCGCACGGAAGCGGCAGAAATCATCACCCACATCGCCTTCTACGCCGGTTGGCCTAAAGCCTGGGCAGCATTCAATCTGGCAAAGGAGGTATGGAATGAGGACGTGAAAGGTGAAGATGCCAAGGCTGCTTTCCAGCGCGAGATGATCTTCCCTATAGGCGAACCCAACACCGCTTACGCCAAATACTTCAAGGGCAACAGTTATCTTGCGAAAATATCTGATAGTCAGATACCTTTCTTCAATGTTACCTTTGAGCCTGGTTGCCGAAACAACTGGCACACGCACCACGCCACAAAGGGCGGCGGGCAAATGCTGGTAGGTGTAGCTGGACGTGGCTGGTATCAGGAAGAAGGCAAACCTGCGCAGGAAATCCTCCCCGGCACAGTCATCCATATTCCTGCCAACGTGAAGCATTGGCATGGTGCCGCAAAAGACAGCTGGTTTGCCCACCTCGCCTTTGAAATACCTGGCGAGAACACATCCAACGAGTGGCAGGAGGCTGTGAGCGATGAGGAATATAACAAGATAAAATAACAACGATAAAATTTTACAATTATGAAGAAAAGAACGGACTGTTCACCAACCCTACACTCACCCAGATTGGCGAGAAATACGGCAAGACTGCTGCACAAGTAGCCTTGCGCTGGCTGTTGCAGAGCGACGTAATCATCATCCCGAAGACCGTTCACAAGGAACGGATTCAGGAGAATCTGAATCTCTTCGACTTCGAGCTTGATGCTGAGGACATGCAGAAGATTGCTGCGCTCGGCACCGCCCACAGCCTCTTCCTCGACCATCATAGCGGAGAAACCACCAAGCAGTTTATGGAGTGGAAAACTGTGGTGAAACCTACAGAATAGAATTCTACTTATTCAATCTACGGCAGAGCATATTCTTTATGACTCTGCCCGTTTTATTGATTCAAGAATGTGTTTGGCTTTATCTTCGTTTATATATAAATAAGGTCCCCCTATTGGAATAACGTCAAAAAAGCGTTTAGCAATTCCTGAGTAAACAACTTTTTTATCTTGAATAATTCCTACAGTCCACTCGTAATCTATTGAACAAATTATTGGCTTTTTATTTCTTCGAAAATTCAAAGACCAACTATATATAGGTTCTGAATTAGTATAACCATAACATTTGTCCCATACCACAAACCGAATATTCGCATTGCGATTTTGTCTTCTTGTATCAGTCAATATCTTAACCATGGATACAATAGATGTCTCTTTCTTTTCTACAAACCCCATGGATTTACCTAATTTATACGACTCATTACATACATGATACAATTCTGCAACCAAACACCCTCGCTTTTTATAATATTCGATTGCGCTTTCATGCAGGTATGTAGCTAAGCCCATTCTCAAAAAGTCAGGTTTTACACATACTGCTTCAAATTTTATTCTTATACATTCTTCACTTGGTGGAATGAATGTCAAAAATGCAACGGCTTTGTCTTCATATCTAAGAACAAAGACCCTGTAATCCTCAAAGGCTTTAAGTATGAAACGATTCAAATTATGATAAAGGCCATAACCTTCAAATTCTTTATGATTTTCAAAAGCCTCCTTCAGCCACTCTGAAATTTCTCTAAAATCATCCATTGTCGCCTTCTTTATTAAATGAAAGTGACTTAGTGGTATCTTTTTTATTTGTTTATTCATATTATGTTGTGTTTTGTAAAAAAATAGCAACCTTATTATATAACAAATGCTGTTAAGACAAGAACCAGAACAAATACAACCGCAAGTATTGATATATGTGTCATACACCCCCTTGATCTTTTTTGAGGATTCCCATTGTCATCAAGACATGTAGTCCCTTGCTCACCAAAAATGTATCGACGCGTATCAAAATTCCAACTTAATAATAGTGATATTCCACAATCTTCTAACTCAGCTTTCTTTGCCGCGAATTTCTTGTAATCCGCAACGGCATTATTTACAAGTCGTGTTCTTACATCTTCAAATAATTTATAGGCGTAGTCTCTTTCATGTTCAAAGAACTTGATTAGAATAGCTTTACCTTTTATATCAATACACGAAGTTTTTGTATCTATATGTGGAACAAGCATAAAAATACAGAAGATTCGATGTCCTTCTATGAATTCTTTTATTTCATCATCAAATTCAAAACTATCAGGACATCCTACGAGGGTGTTATCATCTCTATATATACCATATTGATTGAGACTTTCTATATGTACAACATCTACATATCCACTAAACACTCCTGCTTGCCATTTCTTCCTGTCAAAATACCAATCTGCATTTTCAATTTTTAACGTGAGGGTATCATATGATTTCTTTCCTGTCTTATCACATTGCTCGAACTTTTAGTAATCGTCATATCTAAAAACAGTATTGCCCAAATCTTTGTTATCGTCTATAACATCATCATTTGATTGTAAATTTCCATGCGAAGACAATTCATTTTCAAAATGCGAAATTTCAATCAACGCATCATTACCAACATCTTCCGTAACTCTATTAATCATTTCTGTTGCATATTCTATATCATCCTCGAAAAACTTAAGGATTGTAGCATATGCTTGGTTTCGAATCTTACCTTCCTTAGAAAAGAATGGCGTTATTGCAATTACACAATCCAATTCTCTTCCTTTAGTAAATTTGCCAACATAATCTTGCAACTCTTTTTGGACATACCCCAAAAGTGTCACATCAGATTTATAAAAACCTATAGCATTGGGGGCGTATGTATTGTTTGTGTCAGGTTTTATATAGCCTGTAAAAATTCCCCAAGAACTTGCTTCTTGTTGGGTATGAAAATTTATACCAGAAACCTTAATCCTTAAAGTGTCCTTATCTATAGTTCCCCGTTTTTCATTGACAGGAAGCCAATGTTCAAATATGTTAAATTTTATATCGTTCATTTATATACTATTTCTTATTACTAGTGTCCCGTTAAAACGAGACGATATTTATTTAATTTATTTATAATCAATTAGTTATTCGCTTAAAATCGTTAAATTACATATATGAGTAACTATTGATAGAGCGATTCTATTGTTACCTTTTTTTCCAAATTACATACAAGCATAACTATCCTCTTAACCGTGCTGCGGTACTTGTAACCACCCTTAACTTCCATGTCACATACAAGCAGTATGATAAATTAAACGTAGAAACAAGACTTGTAACTACCCTTCATTTCCATGTCACATACAAGGGATGGCACAAAGGATAAGTTCTCTCACTCTTGTAACTACCCTTCATTTCCATGTCACATACAAGGCAGATTCTCCCGAGAAGATAGCCGAGCGAGCTTGTAACTACCCTTCATTTCCATGTCACATACAAGGCAGTTGAGCTGCGACCTCGCCTCCTTAGACTTGTAACTACCCTTCATTTCCATGTCACATACAAGTCATTAACAGAAACACTCTTTACTTTTGACTTGTAACTACCCTTCATTTCCATGTCACATACAAGGTGTAAGAGGTATGTAATTGTGAAACAGAGAAAAGGATAGGATGTATTTACTTTAAAAGAGTTTCTGATATCGTTCGAAAAGATTCTTACGAATATTTTCTACATGATCTCATTCTGCTTTCTTTCAATACTTCTTTGTTTTAGCAATGACAATAAATGTCAATTAACGCTAATGTTGGCTTACAAATCCATTATTTCTTTATACTGAAAGGAGATAACGCTCCATTAAACAAAAATCATTGTATGATGCTTTCATTCTTACTATATCAAAGAACTCTTTTGATTTTGTGATTTTCTTCTTTTTAGCAGAAGTCTCATTAACTATAGCATTCTTTATATTGAACGCAGCAAGTGTGTCGCGATTATGTTGAACACCATCAGAAGTTACTATTTTTCTTTCTGATATTTTATGTTCTGTAAAGCTCTCATTTGTGAAGTCAAACTGTGTACATGCATACGATGCTGGTAGAGCATAGTATTTTCCATTAGGATAATGAAGCAACTTGTTTTTCAATATCACCAAGAACTCCGAAGGAGCTCTGTTCTTTATCGACTTACCATATCGCTTTTTAGACCTTATCCTACCTGACTTTGTCATACTCGTAGCTTTTGTTCTTGCCTGCATAGACTTGTATGAATTTGCTTCAACCTTGAAAGTGTCACCATATTCAAGTAAAGTATTGGCAAGATCATTATGCGCAATCTTTCGTTTGACAGCCAATTTACGTTGAGCTTCAGCCAACTGCTTCCTGGTTTCGTTGTAAGATTTAGAAAAACATATTTGACGCTGACCTTTTATATTTGTGCCATCCTCTTTATACATGTGAGGATTAGTAGCTCGGCGGCTTCTGTCAAGCTTTCTTTTTAGTCGAGCTGTTTTCCTCTCGTCTTCTTCTATATCAGGAGCAAGTTTTGCTATTTCTACCTTATTGTCACCAACTATGGCAATTTTGCTCGGACCAGGATCTATGCCTACTATCCCAGTTCCAATAATCCTTCCCTTATTATAAGGAACTCCGTCAAAAGTAAACTGGACATAATACTTGTATTTGCTTCTTATCAATTTTCGTACTATTCCAATCCTACATATTTTTTGAGACAGCGCATATAATTCATATTCACTATTCTTATTTACCACAAAAGGTATTGTACATATTATCTCCATTGTACATGTAGATTTTATTCTTATAGTGAAAGTACTGAGGTCATAATCAAAACCACAAAACCTTCCTTTCATATTCCTACTACAGAATATATTTACGACCTTGTCAGTTTTCACAAAATCTCCCTTTCCAAAGAGTTTCTTATCCCAAGCACTCCAAGCACATTGTGAAAGGTATTGCAAAAATATAGAGTTTAATCCACATTGGTATAAAGCCCCCTTTGTATCTGCTTTAAAGAATGCATCCAAACCATATTGCGAGAAGCCATGTTCCTTCATATAGTTTTTAAAGGCCACAACACCTTTACTCTTCGCTTCTTTGTATGCCTTAGAATGCGAAAGGTAAATGTAACGACGAACAAGTTTTCTTTGTCTGTCATTATAGAAAGTTGTAAGCATCCTCATCATCTTGTCAATCCTATCCTCCTGCCATTTTTCGGTACGAAGTGGGAATGTAACGACGAATGCCTTTTGGTTTTCTTTGTGTACCATATGCGTTCGTTATAAAATTTGTTGCAAATATAACGATTATATTTCAAATAGCCAAATATCCATTTTTCAAGAGGCTTTCATAAGGGAATAAGAAACAATTGGTGAGAATTAGATTATAATCAAACAAATTAATGGTTCAGTAATAATATTATTTGTTTTCGCAACAAAAAATAAAACTATACATTTATTTTTATTAATAGAAAAGTATTATATACATTTGCAAGGAGAATTTAAATTTTATATTTTATTAACTTTTAAATTAACAATACGAAACACTTTTCTTCATATGGAGGTTCTATATCCAAAATCAATATTCCTATAATTCAATCATTATCTCTTAGACATGAAAGAGAAAACTCCAAATAAATATGTATCTTTGCACCCATGATTCGCCTAACATAAACCAAGAAATTATGACTTCACTTCAAGAAAGACTGTTCGCCATGCAGGATAAGCAGCATGCTGCTTTCCAAGCCAAACTGACACCGGGAGTCGAGCAACACCGCCTTGCTCCCTGGACGCACAACAAAACCATCCAGAAGGCCATCGAGAGCTACAGAATCACGCCCGAGCAGAAGGAATATCTGCGGACATTGAAGATAAAATAATTATGACACAAGATACAACTACATATTACGTTTGGATAGGTGGCTCATGTGATCAAACAAAATTAATCCATATAATCACATTTCTGAATATTTTTTGTATTTTTGCAGATATATTGCGCCAATTGGGGGATTGAGCATGGCTTATCCTCCTGGATTATAGGCGCATAAGCATCTAATGAATAGCGCATGAAGAAATTATGGACAAGAATTTCGAACCAATAGAGCAACTGTATCTCTCGCAGGCGTTTGATACGGAAAGCGATGAAGAACAGATGCTTACAGAATGTAAGATGATAGCCCGGACATACGCCCTGGCAGAAATACCGCTGGGTGAAGCATCGAATGATTCCGCTTGCCACCGATAAGAACGGTTGCCTGCTGCTCTGCGCCTGCATCTATACGCTGGCAACTGATGAGGACAGGAAAGCAAAATTCACCAATACCCGAACCGGAGAGGTGCGGATATTGACGAATAAGGATTACGAAAATATACTTTCTAAACGGGAGATGGAAGTGCTCCGTCTTATCGACCAGGGACTGCTGTCGAAAGAGATTTCAGACAATCTCTGCATCAGCATCAACACCGTGAACCGCCATCGCCAGAACATTCTCCAGAAACTGAAGGTAGATCGTGCCATCGAAGCATGCAAACTGGCACATGTGATGGGATTACTCTGACACAGTTTCTACTCTCCCATTCGGAAGTCACCCACCGTCTCGGTAGATAGGCGTAACTCTGAGAATTCACTCACACATACTCCCTTTTGAGGAGCCTGAGAACTGATGCCCACCTTCAGGTTCTTGGGATAGTTGTTGCGGTAAAGGCGAACCATCTGCCATTCCTTGCCATCCAGCGAATAATAGGAAGCGATGGTTCTTGTGTCAGAACTTATCTTATAATAGATAAAATTCTGATTCACAACCTCATGGTTGTTATCATCGCTCGTCCCCACGGTGCGCACGGTCACCACACGGTGCTTGCCTCGTTCATCCTGTTCGAAGCAGAATTTCTGATAGAGTGTGTCGTTGGCCATCACAACAAGATCTGCTGCATTATAGAGTCCATCAGGAGTAAAGCCCGGCTTCATTTTGGCAGAGAATGTAAAGGGCTTGGTGTTGTCAACCACCGTAAAAAGCACCTTTGCCGTATTGGCGGTCAGCTTTGCATCGTTGGGGTCGATGAACAAATCGGTTTTCTCAGGAGCAACGAAAGTGATGACACCAGCCTTCTCGCTCACCTGCTTGTCGGCTTCATTAAGCATCTTGGTGAAGTGAATACCGCCAAGCGTGAGGTCACAATCCTGAAAACTCATGACAGGTGTCTGAACAGAATCAGCTGAAGAACTGTCTGCTTTCTCCTGCTTTGAAGAGTTGCTGCACGATGCTAACACGCATAAGGCAGCCATTGGTAAAAATGATTTAAATGTCATATTATTTATTGTTTTAATTCGCGCTGCAAAGGTACGTATTATCTGTCGTTCTGACAATAGTCATTTATAACCAATTGAAGATGACGCACGGCTGTAGAACTCTTTTGGAGAATGTGCGTATTTTTTATTGTCCACATACTTGCATTGAGCCTCCTGCGCCATTTTCGCAGCCTCTTACTCCAACTGCTTCCAATCTGCGATGCGCCGCTCTATGCTCACCGCCTTGTCCATGTCGGCACGGAATGTCTCATCAAGCGTGTTGACAGACCACGATACGGTGACTTCTTCATTTGTCGGAGCAGGTCAAGGTCGCGCAACACGAGGTTGCTCTTTGTACAAATGAGTATTTCAGCATCGCTGTCTTTGAGTTCTTCAAGCAGTTTACGCGTTCTGCGGAACGTTGCTTCTTCGGGATTACATGATAAATATCGCTAAAAGTTGGTTATTTCGAAATAAATGGCGTATCTTTGCACAAAAACATTTACAAGCAAAACACAACATGCAGATATTATTAGCAAACGCCAAGATAATGTTCGGCAAGGCGGACAGAAAGCCCATCTCCACCCCACTCTTCCAAACCGTGGCATACACTCTGGCTGCGGAAATGGCAAGGATGGACGTGGAGGATTTGGCTCGGCAGCTGGATTGCAGCAAGAAGATATCGGCAGAGAACTGGCAACGATACCACAACTTCATGGCAGCCGAGAAGATGCCTGCCCTGCTTGCCTACAACGGTCAGGCATACAAGCATCTGCGTGCCGACACCTTGAGCGACGAGGCATTGGAGTATGCCCAGAAGCATCTCTGGATAACGTGTTTCCTCTATGGTCTGCTCCGCCCTATGGACGGCATTGTACCCTATCGTATGGAGCATTGCGTCACGATAGAAGCCACAAACGACAAGCCCATTAATCAGTTCTGGAAAGACCGGCTGACGGATGTGCTAATAGATAGCGTGAAGGCAGACGACGGCATTCTCCTGCATCTCTCCACCGAGGAATATGAACATCTGTTCGACTGGAAGAGGGTATGCAAGGAAGTGAAGGTCGTACAGCCTCTCTTCTATGTGAGGCAGAAAGACGGCAGACTGAAGATGCAGGCTGTTTGGGCAAAGTCGTGCCGCGGAGCTATGGTACGCTTCATTCTTAACAACCGCTTCGTCACTCCCGAAGAACTCTCCGCTTTCAGCTACGAAGGCTTTGAATACGCTCCACAATTAGGCGATGCAAACAATCCGCATTTCGTAAGAGAATTTATCAAGTAAAAATATTATGAAACTTAACAAAATACATCATGTAGCCGTGATTTGCTCTGACTATGAGCAATCAAAACAGTTCTATACAGAAGTGCTGGGCTTGAAGATCGTAAGCGAACATTATCGTGAGAAACGCCAATCATGGAAGGCAGACTGCTGGATGGGCGACACATACGTCGTGGAACTATTCTCCTTCCCCAACCCTCCTGCCCGTCCTTCCTATCCCGAAGCAGCCGGTCTGCGTCACCTCGCTTTCGAGGTGGACAATCTTGCGGCAGCCGTCAGCGAGCTTGACAGCAAGGGCGTAAAGCACGAGCCGATACGTACAGACGAATATACCGGCAAGCAGTTTGTGTTCTTCAGCGACCCCGACGGACTGCCGATAGAACTATATGAAAAGTAAAAAAGCATCACTTATAGGTATTGCCCGACTCACAACTTGTTTGCTGGAGCCTTGATAAACATTGACATGTCTTGCATCATATGTTAAATCTGATAAATCTTGTTAAACAAATTCTGTCTTACCTCTCATGTTTATACCTTTGCACGCAAATTTAATAATCCAAAGGATAACATTTTTAATAAAAAAGAAAATTAAAATGAGAGAAGAAACAGAAAAATCGGTAGCCTTCAATCATAATAAAGCAGGCTTTCTCGGATTGCTCGTCACATTAGGCATTGTGTTTGGCGACATCGGTACATCCCCACTCTATGTTATGAAAGCTATCCTGCATACAGGCGAAACCATCAACGAGAACACCATCCTGGGCGCATTGTCCTGCATCATTTGGACACTCACCCTGCAGACCACCATCAAATACGTATGCGTGGCGCTGCGTGCCGACAACAATGGCGAAGGAGGCATTCTCGCCCTCTACGCCCTGTTGCGCAAGATGAAGAGAAAGTGGATTTACCTATTGGCCATCATCGGTGCCAGCACCCTGCTGGCAGATGGAATCATCACCCCTGCCATCACGGTTACCACAGCCATCGAAGGACTCGAAAGCATCAGTCCCCACCTGCCAGTCATCCCCATCACACTGGGCATCATCACCATCATCTTCTTTGTGCAACGTTTTGGCACAGAGAGTATCGGCAAGTCGTTCGGAGTATTCATGCTGATATGGTTCCTGCTGCTGGGCGTAACGGGAGCTTTCAGCATCACCTCTTACCCATTGATTCTGAAGGCCTTCAACCCCTACTATGCTGCCATGTTGCTGGCAGAATCGCCAGAGTGGTTTCTGATTCTGGGCGCCGTGTTCCTCTGTACCACCGGTGCTGAGGCTCTTTACTCCGACCTGGGTCACTGCGGCAGAAAGAACATCACCATCAGCTGGCTTTTCGTAAAGGCCATGCTCATCCTCAATTATCTGGGTCAGGGAGCATGGGTGCTGAACCATATTCAGACTGCCTCCTCCGTGAATCCGTTCTTTTCCATCATGCCGCAGAGCATGCTGATTTTTGCCATCATCATGGCCACGGGTGCGGCAATCGTTGCCAGTCAGGCCCTTATCAGCGGCACCTTCTCCATATTGAGCGAAGCCATGAACCTGCACTTCTGGCCACGCATGCGAATCAAGCATCCTACCCATGTAAAGGGTCAGCTCTATATCCCGGTAATCAATCGCGCCATGTACATCGGTGTGGTTCTCATCATCCTACTCTTCCGCGACTCCTCGCACATGGAGGCAGCTTATGGCCTCGCCATCACCATCACCATGCTGATGACCACCCTGCTGCTCGGTTTCTACCTGCGCACCAAGGGTGTGGCGCGCATCTTCATCTTGCTCTTTATGGGCGCATATTGCGTTATCGAGGGCATTTTCCTTGCAGCCAATCTGTCAAAGTTTATCGCAGGAGGATGGTGTACGATGCTCATAGGCGGAATCCTGTTCCTGATGATGTATGTATGGGTCCGCGCCATCAAGATTCGCCAACATTACATCAGTACCAAACCGCTGGATGAGTATTATCAGATTATCTCCGATATCAAGGCCGACGAGAGCATCCCCAAGTACGCTTCCAACCTGGTTTATGTGAACCATGCCGGCAAGGAAGGTGCGGTGGATGACAAGCTGCTCTATTCCATCATCAACAAGCAGCCCAAGCGTGCTGACCATTACTGGCTTATCAATCTGGAATTTGCTGATACTCCTGACACGCTGGAGTACAGTTGCGAGACCCTGGTTCCCGACACTCTCTACAGTGTAACCATGCGCATAGGTTTCCGCATTGAGCCTAGGGTGAGCCTCTATCTGCGACAAGTGGTAGAAGACCTGGTGGCAAGCAGGAAGGTGGATTTGAGAAGCACCTATCCTTCGCTCCGCAAAAATGGAATTCCTGGCGATTTCCGCTTCATCATCATCCACCGCGTATATTACCCAGAGAGTTCCGACAACCGCCAGCAGAACCTGCTGATGACCATCTACGCCCTTATCGGCAAGATAGGCATTGACGAGCCTAAGGCTTTGGGCCTCGACACATCCATGGTGGTGGTAGAACGTGTTCCGCTCATCATCACCCATCCCAACAGAAGCATCAGGCGCATTACACAAATTGTTGAAGAAGAAGAAGTTATAGAAAAGAAGTTGTAGAAGAAGTTTTAGAGAAGAAGAGAAAGAGACATAAGAGACGCATTATTCATCGACTGCCCTATCCGCAATGTCCTTACGCGTGTAGGCAACAAATGGTCGCTCCTTGTGCTGTAGATTGTACAGCACAAGGAGCCTATACGTTTTAAGGAACTGCAACCAGAGCGAAGAACAAACAATAAAGGACACAATTATGAGAAAGCAACTGCTAAAAAGCCATAAAAATTACACAGTTTAATATTTATTCACTTACAATTGTTTTTTCACTTCATTATTCTTTGTATATTTGCCATTATTAACAACCCAAACCTAACAACTTATAGCCAAACACAGCAAACTCACCTACACATTGCTTGCCATTGCCCTTTGCAGCTTGACAACAGCATGCGAAAAACCCTTGTTGGAAGACGAGGAAAAGTATAAAGAAACAGAAGCTCCCAAGGGAGACATGGTCAGAATAACGTTCAGAAATTTCAAGACCAACCAGAAGTCGTTCAGTCAAACGCAAGACAATTCATCCGAACGCGAAGCCATGCAAAGCAGAGCCTCAGAGGCTACGCCCATAACAGAACTGTGTAAAAGAATCAACTTCGCTTTGTTCGACTACGAGACAGGAGAAAAAATCAAGACACTAAACCAGACCACAGACGACGAATCGTTCGGCAAAATAACCATGAACTTGACCAAAGGCAAATATGCCGTATTGGTAGTGGCTCACAACGGCGACGGCAACGCCACTTTGTCCAATCCCGAAAAAGTAACATTCAAAGACAATAAAATTACCGACACCTTTTATTATTACAAAGTCATCGATGTCGAGGAAGACAGCAACTTCGACATGACAATGAAGAGAGTCGTGGCTAAATTGGCTCACCCGATAAACCAGGGGGATTAAGCATATAGCTTTATAAGTCTGAAAAGAAAGAACTTTATATCCGTTACTCCCCTTAAAGCAGCTCTAAACGCCTTAATTTTAGCATTGAATGATTCTGCAAAGGCATTAGTAGCTCTATTAACAAAGAAGTTCAAGACTTCATCATAATGCTCGTATAGAGTTGCTGCAATAACATCAAAACTCTTAAAGCCCGAATCGTCCACTTTGTCATACCAGCGTGCAAGCGAGAGTCTTGCTGCGTCTTTGATGGTATTCTTAGAAAATATCATTCTAAGCGAATGTGTGAGAGAATAAGCCTCTTTAAGGTCTGGATATGTTTCAAAGAGCACCTCAGCTCTTTGTCTCTGACTTTCTTGTCCATTTGTCTGCTGATTTGAAAAGCAGATACCTGCTGCGAGCCAGCAACTGCTTGTGGGTATCCCCATTTGCAAGCACAATTGGAGTATATGCTTCGCCCAAACATTTGGCTTCTTCTCTGGCATCCGTATCTGCTTGGATGGCATCCCATCTATGGGCGATGCGCATTTCCTGTAGGGCATCACAAGCAAGTTTCTGTATATGAAAGCGATCTATGGTACGCATAGCTTTTGGGAAACAACGTCTTGCTATGAGTCTCATGGAATTAGACATATCCATAGTTATTTCCTTTACCATCAGTCTCTTGTCATCGTCTATGCGCATAAGTGCTTCTATTACAGCGTCTGCTGCCACACCCTTTACAATGGCAATGATGGTGCCTTTACCTCCATGTGAAGTTCGGTTGCTTACAATTGTGTACAATTCACCATTGCTTGGAGCTGTTTCATCAATACAGATGCTTTCACCTATATTTTCAGGAAAAACAAGCCAGTCTTCTGCATGTGAGAGTTCTGACCATTCACGATAGCCGCTGAGCACTTCCTTGTATTGCTTTTCAAACGTATCCCCGTTTATGTGATAATAGCGGTCAAGCGAACGGGAGGTCGTAGGAATCGTCTCCATACACTCCTTTTAAAAAAGCCGCAAACTCCTTGGAGTAGCGGGTGCCTTCTGCCTTGAAATCATAAGAATCGGAGAAGTATCGGTTATTCTGCTTGTCGTACCATTTACGCCTTCTGACTATCAAGTCTACACCTTTGTCACGTATGGGGAAGTCACGTATAGTTACAGCATCACAGAACCCTTTAGATTCAATCAAAGGGTTCTCTTTATAATCAGCTTTAACTGATTCATCAAGATAGATGCGAATAAGGGAAGAATCTTCTTCTACACGTACTACTTCAAAATTTGAAAATATCTCTGATGGCAGAATTAATTGTGCCAACGCTAATAGTCCTTGATTATTCATGGCACAAAGGTATAACTTTTTCTGGAAAATTCAAAATCTTTCCCCCTAATTTATCGGGTGAGCCGAGAAAAGGGCTTAAAAAGATACATGAAAAAAGTAGGAAAGTAGGACTAAAAAGCACTGAATATCAGATAATTAAACCGATAAAAAACATTACATTTTAGCCGGGCTTTCCTATGACTCAAACCTATATTAATCAACTTATATTCGGTTGGCTATGTAGGTGCATCGGAAAGTAAAAGCCGATTACCAACAAAGCACAAAGTCTTACATTCTGTAGTTAAGGCACTCTGTATGAGTGCCTTTCTTTTTGCCGGTCATTCTCGATAGAAATCGATGATATATCTTACCCTCAAGGTATCAACAGCGATGAATCACCATAACTTAAGAACCTAAAGTCGTGAGACAAGGCATAGTCATATACGGTGTGCCAATCGCCATGCAAGAATGCACTCACCAAGAGCAAGAGGGTGCTCTGTGGCTGATGGAAGTTGGTAACCAACATCTTGACTATCTTATAGGTGTAACCTGGCGCTATGATAATCTGTGTGCTGGAATGAAGTGCCTCCAATCCGTTTCTGTCCAAGTAATCAATAATCGCCTGTATTGCTTGCATCGGCGTGATACCATCCACCAAGTTACCATCCTCACTCTTCTCGTATGGATCCCACTGGTTGACGTGCAAGTCCTCCTCGCTGGCATCAGGATTGCTGATGAGATGAACACCCATATAGTAAAGGCTCTCGATGGTACGCACACTCGTGGTTCCCACTGCTATTACCTGGCATTGATGCTTCAAGAGTTTTTCCAAACTGCGACGATGTACCACGATATACTCCGTGTGCATCTGATGTCCCTCTATCTCCAAACTCTTCACGGGTTTAAAGGTACCAGCACCAACATGAAGCGTCACTTCCTCACGGTCGATGCCATGGGCATCCAAGTCTGCCAAGACTGCATCGGTAAAATGAAGTCCTGCCGTAGGAGCTGCCACACTACCCTTGATCTTGGAATAAACCGTCTGGTATGTCGTCTTGTCGCTCTCTTGCGTCTCACGGTTCAAATATGGAGGAATAGGCAACTCACCTACAGCTTCCAAGATTTCTGCGAAAGAAACGTTAGGATTGTCCCATTCGAAATCTACCCAATAGTTGGTACCGCCACCGATGGCTACAGGAGCCTGCTTGCCATCCTCGCCACGCTTCATGGCGACAGAGAGGGTCAACTGGTGTCCCTTGATTTCAAACTCACGATGCAAGCTGCCTTCCTTCCACTTCTTCAAGTTGCCGATCATACAGAGCCAAGCACAATGTCCGGATGTCTGGAACATCAACTCATAGTCGGTTGGCTGAGCTGGCTCCATCAAGAAGACCTCTATCAGTGCACCTGTCTCCTTGCGGAAGTGCATACGTGCCTGAATCACCTTGGTGTTATTGAAAATCATCAGCGCGCCCTTTGGCAAGTACTCTGGCAAGTGATAGAAGACATCATCGCTCACCTCGCCATGATTATACACCAAGAGCTTGGAGTGGTCTCGCTGTGCTATCGGAAACTTAGCGATTCGCTCGTCTGGCAAATCGTAGTTATAGTCACTAATCTTTATATGTTTTGTATCCATTTTCTACTTTTTTAAAATTAAAGGCTCCCCGTCATCACGCAAGCACGGACGAATACATAGACGAGGGTGAACATCAAGATGCACAGGCACATGTCCAAGTCGGCATAGTCGTAACCCGTGCTGGTGTATTGATTGGAGATGTACTTGATCTTGGGTGAAATCTTGTAATACATCTTGTAATAGAAGATATATACCAAGAAGCCCACCACTGCACCCAAGAGCAATCCACAAAGGATGTCGCTCGGATAATGAACGCCGAGATAGAGGCGTGTCCAACAGTTGAACAACGACCAAGCCACCATCGTGATGGTCATCATCTTGCTTCGTATGAGCAAGGAGAAGAAGACCGCTATCGACATCGTGTTGGCTGCATGAGCCGAACAGAAACCATAGTCCTTGAGTCGGATGCCATTCACCACATGGATGGTGTATTTCACCAATGGATCGTTGCTAGGTCGCCATCGAGCGACAAGCGGCTTGATGATGCCATCCACCAATCCATCGGCAAAGAGGATGCAGAGAGCTGTCGACAAGACAACCAAACCGATCTGAGGCATCGTCTCGTTGTTGCGCATTACTACATAAAACAAGGTCAGATACAGGGGAATCCACGTCAATCCCGATGTCAAGATGACCACCATCTGGTCCATCAGCATATTGCCACTTCCATTGAAGAAGTGGAGGATGCCCAAGTCTATCTGTAATAATGATATGATTCCCATTATATTTCCTCCAACTGTTTGGTCTCCACCCATCCGTCTCTACCATCGGCGAGATGGACTCCTCGCCATCCTTTCATCGACTTATCTGTGATGTCAACACGGGTTCCCTCGTGGATGACAAATTCATCGGCACTTGTCTTGGAAGGTGTCTTCTTCACGTTCACCGTTGGAGCCACCACGATAGCACCCGTGCGGTTGACGAGCACTTGCTTCTGCTGGTAAGCGAAGAGGTTGCACAATAAGAAAACGACAAAGAAGCCGATGCCTCCGAAGAAGCCAATCTTGCGCAAGATGACATGAGGTCCGAAGAGATACAGCAACACGAGAAGCAACGCCACGATAATGCTGATGATGCCAGCCTTCGCCCAATTATCGACGCTGGTATAGTTGACCAGTGCCTTGTACCAAGTCACAAAGAACATCTCGCTGACAGGAGTGATCTTGTCGATGGTCTTGCCACGCACAAACTGCAAGTTGAAGTTGATGTCCTCGTCACCAGGGGAGTACAAGTGAGCACGCTCATAAGCAAGCACCGCCTTGGTGATATTGTCGGTACGATAATAGGCGTTGCCGAGATTATAATAGAGGTCGGCGGAGATGCCGTTCTTCAAGAGTTCCTCGTAGTCCTTGATGGCTTGCTGATAGTTGCCTTTCTGGTACTCCGCATCCGCATTCTGCTTGGTGATGGCAGAGGCAGAGAGGGAAGTCATCAAGAGGAATGCCAATATCCACAAGAAGGAATAAGACTGCTTGTCAGCCTTGGCACGATTCTTGTGCTCCTTGCGAGCCAAATTGATGGCATTTTCTATTTCCATGATTCCAGTCATTGCCGATTCAAAAGTCTTGTTCATATTACCCGCTGCATCGCCTGGAGCATAACGCTCAAACTCACACTCATCCAGCGCTTGGGTAAACTTCTCGATGGTTTCCACATCGACTGCGTGCATCTCCAACTTATCCTGTATGTTCTCACGGGATAGTTGCTCCACAGGCATGTTCAACTTATAACTCATGTAGCCCCACAAAGCACGGAGCACCTCATCATAGAACTCACCTTGCTTACCTTGCAACATCAGTTGATGAGCTTTCTTCAAACGCTTGGTAGCAATCTTGTTGGCCTTGTTGGAACGTTTCTTCACGATGTCCGCATTCTCCAATGCACGGCGATGGAATACCACAAGCAAGAAGATGAAGGCGAAGAGAGGCACGAGCAAACTCGTCCAGTAGCCAAAGCTTCCAAAGAACATATCGTCGATGTCGTGCAACTTGGTCTTGCCCAACTTCAAGGCATGAATATCCTTCTCATTGTTGGTATAGTCGGTCGAGGTCGTGGAAGAACCATCCCCCTGCTCCACTTTCAACTGGAAGGCTTGGGTCTTGATGGTCTTGTAGGCATTGGCATTGGTATCGTAATAGAGGAACTCGACTGCCGGAATGGTGTAAGTACCCGGATTGCGAGGCACTGCCAAGAAATCATAGACCATATTACCCTCCACGCCATTGGCAGTAAGGCGAGTCTTGTCGGTCACATTAGGGTCATACTTATCGAAGTCCTTAGGGAAGGCAATGACAGGTTGCTTGATCAGTTTCAAGTTGCCGATACCACCGACTACCACACGGATGTTGATAGGATCGCCTGCCTTCACGTCCTTCTTGTCGATGGAGGCTGAAATATTGAACTTGCCGACACCGCCAGAGAAGTTGGCAGGGCGAGTAGGCAAAGGCAAGACCTTGACGGAGATGCCAGGAGCCTTGATGTCCTTGTGAACCTCCACATAGCCAGAACCGCCATTGAAGAAGGCTTCCATAGGATCGACATTTCTGTTCTGCTGCACCACGATGCCCTTGAAGGTGATGGAAGGAATCTCCAAGTTACCGGTCATCTGAGGGTACATCACATACTGGCTCCAGGTAACGCACTTGTAAGGACGGCCATTCACCATCTCGTTATGGAAGGTTTTCTGCTGAGGCAGAGCAACTTCCTGAGTATGGAATCCCTTGAGGTCTGGCATCTTGCCTTCCAACTGGGTGAGCTCCACTTGCGTATATACCTTATAAGTCAAGAGGATAGGCTCCTGCTCATGCACAGTCTTCTTGTTGGCAGACACCTTGATGAAGAGGTCGCTACCCGAAATATTGCTTCCAGCCTGGCGCATACGAGGTTCGTCATCATCGTATCGGCTGCTATTGTGCATCGCAGGCGCACCATTGGTACGGCGAGCATTGCCCGACACAGTGATCTTGACAGGATGAGAGTTCAACTTTCTTCCATTCACCATGGCCTGGGAAGCACCAATGATGAACGTTCCATTCTTAGCGGCATAGAGCGTATAAGTGATGGTAACGGAGGAAGACGAGCTGGTATGTCCGTTGATCATCTGGTAACTAGACTGAGATGACGTATAAGGACCAGCAATCACTTCCAATCCATCAGGTACACCGCCCATTCTGAACTCTTCCACGTCACGGGTGTGGATCGTGTAAGCCACACGGAAGTTCTCACCTGCCGCGACATGCGAAGGAGCCGACACCGCAATCTGCTGGGCTGAGACTTGCACGTCGCAACCCAACAAAACTGTCAAGAGTATGATAAACCATCCAATATGTTTCATCGTGTTATATTCCTTTAAATATTTACTTTACTAAGCAAAAGTTTCAACATCCATAGAGAACACCAAAACTACCAGTTCTTCTCATAGCTACGACGCTTAGGCTGCGACATGGCTTTCTGCATTTTCTGCTTGGTAGCCTTCTCTTGTTGGATAGCAGCGTTGAGCAACTGTTCTGCATTTTCCTTACTCATTTGGTTTTGGTTCTGCTTGTTTTGCTGGTTCTGCTTGTTCTTGTCTTGGTTTTGCTTATCTTTATCTTTGTTTTGTTTGCCCTTGTCTTTGTTTTTGTTCTTATCTTGATTTTGCTTGTTCTTATCTTTATTATTCTTGTCCTTGTTATTCTTGTCATTCTTGTTTTGGTTTTGCTGAGGATTGTTTTTCAGCAACTTCTTACAGAGGGCAAGATTATAGCGTGTCGCATTGTCCTGAGGAGTGCAACGGAGCGCCATCTTGTAGTACTCGATGGCTTGTGCGTACTGCTGATGGTTCTGCATGATGACACCCATATTGTGATAGCTCTGCGCACGGCGCATCTTGTTTTTCTCCAACTGCGCCGCCTGCTGATATTGCAGCATCGCCAAGGAGTCTTTCTGCTGCATCATCAAGGCACAGCCGAGATTGTAGATGGCTTGCGAGTTTTGGTTGTTCTTGGAGATAGCCTTGCGGTACTGGGTCTCAGCTTGTGCCCATTTCTGGGTACGATATGCCTTGTTGCCCTGTCGGATGAAAGCACGGTCGTTCTGAGCCTGCATGCTTCCCATTGCTCCGAAGAGGAAGACGGCGAGCAAGATGCTCTTCAAGGCTCCATCCGCCATACCACCATTCTTGATGCTGGCGCGGGCACCTCCCAATCGCTTGCCGAAGAACTTGACGTTGCGCAAGAATGGGTTCTGGACCTCCAAGATACAAATCTCTAGGATGAGCAGGAGGATAACCAAGATGCCTACAGCCTGGAACTGTTCATCGTATTCACTATAGATGACAGAGGTGGTATCACCTTTCTGCAACTTAGCCAAGTCATCGTTCAGCATTTTCTCGGCATCGCTGGTATTATCGACATGGATATACTGACCGCTACCAGCCTGTGCCAATTCCTTACACATATTCTCATTTAATGCTGTCATCACCGTATTGCCAGAATGATCCTTCATATAACTACCATCTCCCATAGGGATAGGAGCGCCTTGGGTGTTACCGATACCCAAGATAAAGACATTGATGCCCTTCTTCTTGGCAGCAGCCGCAGCCTCTGCTGCACCCGGTTCGTGGTTTTCACCATCCGTGATAACGACGATGGCACGACCTACATTCGACTGTTGGGTGAAACTCTTTGTAGCCAAGTCTATCGCAGCACCGATGTTGGTGCCTTGCGTCTGAATCAAGTCTGGTGTAATGTTCTGAAGGAACATCTTGGCAGAAACGTAGTCGCTCGTGATAGGCAACTGCACAAAGGCATCGCCAGCGAAGACAATCAGACCAATCTTATCATTGGTAAAGTTATCTACAAGATTCTCTATCAGCATCTTGCTCTTGTCGAGACGAGATGGAACGACATCCTCTGCCAACATTGAGTTGGAGATATCAAAGCAGATGATGGTCTCGATGCCTTGACGCTTGTCGTGGGAAATCTTGCTACCCATCTGCGGACGAGCCAACATGACGATCAAGAGACCGAGGGCCGCCAACAGCAGACAGAATTTCGTAGTAGGACGATATTTTGAAATACCAGGCACCAACTGCTTGAGAAGCTCAGGGTCGCCGAGTTTCTTCAGTTTGGCTTTTCTTCTCCTCCACCCAATGAATCTCACCAATACCAAAACTGGCAAGACCCAGAGCAACCAGAGAAATATAGGATCTTCAAATCTAAACATCTTTTCTTCTAATTGTGAAATGCTCGTAAGAGCCTTATGTCATTTTTTATATATAATCAAATCCTTCTACCGATAGACAATTCCTTGCGAAAGTAGAAATCATCACGGTATTCTGCGGAACCATGTGAGGCGCAATAGAATCTCCAAAAGGAGAATCACCAAGGCTACCAACACGAATGGTTGATATGCCTCATAACGCTTGGCATAATGCTTCACGTTCATCTTGGTTTTCTCCAATTTATCTATGTCACGATAAATCTGTTTCAACTCTGCCGTACTGGTCGCGCGATAGAAGTTGCCATCTGTCGTTTGGGCGATGTCCTTCAAGGTCTTCGTGTCTATCTCCACAGGGATGTTGATGTATTGCACACCACCAGCCACTGGCACTGGATAAGGAGCCACCTTATTGGTTCCCACGCCGATGGTATAGACTCTGATACCGAGACTCTTAGCAATTTCGGCTGCAGTCATAGGCGAAAGGTCGCCCATGTTGTTACTACCATCCGTCAGGAGGATAACCACCTTGCTCTTCGACTTGGAGTTCTTGAGTCGGCTGACGGCATTTGCCAAGCCCATACCCACTGCGGTACCATCCTGGATGAGTTGGCGAGCAGCAATATCAGTACGAGTATCTTGCAACAAGCGAAGAAGACTCGAATGGTCGGTTGTCATCGGGCATTGGGTGAATGCCTCACCTGCAAAGATGGTCAAACCAATATTATCATTAGGACGACCTGAGATAAACTCGTGAGCCACATCCTTGGCTGCCTCAATACGGTTCGGCTTCAAATCCTCTGCCAACATAGAGGTAGAGACATCCATCGCCAACATAATGTCGATACCCTCCACCGTCTTGTTGTCCCATGAATGATGAGTCTGCGGACGAGCCATCGCACAGACGATGAGCACGTAGCATACGCATCTCAGCACCATCGGCAGGTGAATCAAGCGCACACGCAAGCTCTTCGGCGCATAGAGATACTGACGAGTATCGCTCATACGCATAGTTGGCTCATTCTTCTTCCTGTAGAGGAAATACCATAATATATAAGGTATCAACAGGAGAAGCAGCAGAAAATATCCTTTACTTGCAAATTCCATGATTACATTCTTTTAAACAGCCTGAAAGTCTAGCCGACAAGGGTATAGACTTCATAGATAACATACAAGATGATAGCCACTACCAACAGTCCGCTCACCCACAACAATGTCTTGAGAAACTTGCGCTGACCTTGCGTCTTCTTGTCTTGCTCGGTCAGAGATGGAGCGATCTTCTCTTCTACTGGCACCTCATCCGTCTTGGTCTGGTCGATGAAGTTGATGGCGTTCACGAGGTTGGCATCATTCTCATTGATCAGCGTCTCGTACTTGGCAAACTTCACCAAGTCGGCGGTGCGGAAGAGTTGCTTCAACTCGTCAATCATCTTCGGGTCGCCTGCATCTTGCAAACGCTGAATGATCTCACCGCTCGTCATCTCCATGGCATTGAAACTGAATCGGTTTACGATGTACTCACGAAGCGTGTCGGTAAGACGAGTATAGTATTCTTTCTGAGACTCATGATTCTCGGTGCGTTGCTGCTTGATGACATTGATCTCACTCAATGCTTTCTCGTGGGCAGGCACTCTCTTCACGATGCGGAAGCTGATAACAATCGGTTTGTTTTGACGCAAGCGCATCAAGAGATAATAGAATGAGCCACAGAGCAGTAGCATCAATATGCTCAACCAAAAGATACCGCTCCACTCACTCCATAGGAAAGGATTGTCTTGAACATCCTTGGGAGGATAGAACTGATTGGGAAGAACGGTGTCAACAGGTACGGTCAAAACTTTCAATGCCAAGGGATTGCCTTGGTAATCCTTGCCATTCACCTTGACCTTGAGGGCAGGTATGGCATAGACATTCTCATCGAAGGAAGTCAACACATAGTCCCTTCTCACCAAGATGCGTTGTCCACCCAATTCGATGGTATCACCATGACTTTGCTCCACCACCTCGACACCAGGAATCAACTGCTGTGAGGGTTGGAAAGAAGGCATCACTATCTTCTGACCCTTCTGCGCACTCACGGAGAGATGCAAGGTCGTCTGCTGACCTATCAGCAGCTGGAGGGAGTCCAACTTCTGTTCCACCGTCTGAGCAGAAACAGAGGTTGACAACCATGCCATCACCAATAGGAACGTTGCACGACAAAGATGAAAAATATTGTGTTTCAATCTCATTTTACAATCTAACATATTAAATGAAGCTTTTCAAAAGCTCACCCATTAAATAGAGTACGGTCAAGTTCTAACACCATCATGCTCTTTGCTTGAAGAGTACGAGGAGCGACTTGGAGAAGTCCTCATTCGTAGCGATGGAAGTCCAATCCACCTTGCTTTTGGCGAAGGTATCACGCAACTGATTCTCACGAGTATGCCAGTTTTGAGCATGTGCCATTCGCAACTTCTTGCTACTGGTGTCGATATACATCTCATGCCCAGTCTCGGCATCCCGAACCTTCAGCAATCCCACATCAGGCAAGGACTTGGCACGAGGGTCATACACCTGGATGGCAACGACATCGTGCTTTTGGTTGGCTATCTGAAGAGGATGCCTGTAATCCTTGTTGTCATAGAAGTCACTGATGATGAAGGCAGTACAATGTCGCTTCATCACACGAGTGAAGTATTCCAATGCCACGCCAATATCCGTGCGCTGGCTCTCGGGATGGAAATCAAGCATCTCTCGGATGATGTAGAGGATATGCTTGCGTCCCTTCTTCGGTGGGATGTACTTCTCAATTCTATCAGTGAAGAAGATGACACCAATCTTATCATTGTTCTGGATGGCACTGAAAGCCAGGGTTGCGGCAATCTCCGTCGCCAAATCTCTCTTCATTTGGCGACTGGTACCAAAATCGAGCGAACCACTGACATCGACCAACAACATCACAGTCAGTTCTCGCTCCTCCTCAAACACCTTGACGAAGGGACGATGGAAGCGAGCCGTCACGTTCCAGTCGATGTCACGCACGTCATCGCCATATTGGTATTCCCTCACCTCTGCGAAAGCCATACCCCTACCCTTGAAGGCGGAATGGTACTGACCGGCAAAGATGTTCTGGCTCAGACCGCGAGTCTTGATCTCGATCTTTCGAACTTTCTTTAAGATATCTTGTGTATCCAATTTAAATTATAAATTAGAAATTATAAATCATAAATGCAAATCAGATGTTACCATCTCTGATTTTTCATTTAATATTTATCATTTATTATTTATCAAGGCACTTCCACCTTATTGATAATACGGCTCACAATTTCCTCGCTTGTCACCTCACTAGCCTCAGCCTCATAAGAGAGACCGATACGATGGCGAAGCACGTCGTGTGCCACGGCACGAACATCCTCTGGGATGACATAGCCACGATGCTTGATGAAAGCATATGCACGAGCAGCCTTCGCAAGCGAGATGCTGGCACGTGGACTACCACCAAAGGTGATCATATTCTTCAAGTCGCCCAAGCCATAACGCTCTGGATAACGAGAAGCAAAGACAATGTCGGCGATATACTGCTCTATCTTCTCGTCGATATACACCTCGTTGACTATGCTGCGAGCCTTCAAAATCTCATCAGCTGTAGTAACCGGTGTCACAGTAGGCATGCTGCCCTGGATGTTTTCACGAATAATCAACTTCTCCTCCTCCAAAGAAGGATAGTCGATGACGACCTTGAGCAAGAAACGATCGACTTGTGCCTCAGGCAACTGATAGGTTCCCTCTTGCTCGATTGGGTTCTGGGTAGCCATCACCAAGAATGGGTTAGGCAACTTGAATGTTTGCTCACCGATGGTAACCTGATGTTCTTGCATCGCCTCCAACAAAGCACTCTGTACCTTGGCTGGAGCACGGTTGATCTCATCTGCCAAAACGAAGTTGGCAAAGACAGGTCCCTTCTTGACGTGGAAAGCCTCATCCTTCTGGGAATAGATTTGTGTACCCACCACATCGGCAGGCAACAAGTCTGGAGTAAACTGTATTCGGCTATAATCGGCACTGATCAACTGTGACAGTGTTTTGATTGCGAGGGTTTTGGCAAGTCCTGGGACACCTTCCAAGAGGATATGTCCATCAGAGAGCAAACCTATCAAGAGACAGTCAACGAGGTGCTTCTGACCTACGATGACCTTGTTCATGCCCATTACCAAATTGGTAACGAACTGACTTTGTTGTTCAATTCGAATGTTAAGTTCTCGAATGTCTATAGCTTCTGCCATAATGATATTGTTTTTTACGTTATTTTTCCATTGATAAGTAGCAAAATGTCACACTCAAACGTAGTGCTGACCGCTAAATCAAACGCAAAAGTAATCAATTAGGCTCACATACACGAAAATAGCTATCTAAATAATATTAAAAATGAGAGTTATTTTCTTTATTTAAGAAACTTTTGAAAACTCAGGGTTGTTTCCAAAAGAGGATGAAAGGTATTTTACCCCCAAAAAAGAAAAGAGGGAATACCATCACGGTGTTCCCTCTTCATATCGAGGAGAAAGACCATCACGGCGTTTCTCCCCACGTCTTACAAAAAACATCGATCCTCTAGGAGGACCTCAAGTCTTAATATATAAAAAGTTTCTTTTTATGCATTCTTAATCCAGTTGACAATCCACTCACCAACTTGGGTTGTACCATACTCAGCGCCACCCTCTACCTGAATCTCAGGAGTACGAACGTTGGCATCGAGTGATGCGTCAACTGCCTTGCGAATCAAAGCACCCTCCTCGTTCAATCCGAAGTGCTCCAAGAGCATCGCTGCAGAAAGAATCTGAGCTACAGGGTTGGCGAGGTTCTTACCTGCTGCCTGAGGCCAAGAGCCGTGAACTGGCTCAAACAATGGTGTATGCTCACCGAGAGAGCTAGATGGCTGCAAGCCCATAGAACCGGTGATACAAGAAGTCTCATCGGTCAAGATGTCGCCAAATGTGTTCTCTGTTACGATGACATCAAAGAAGGTAGGCTCTGTCAAGACACGCATAGAAGCGTTGTCAATAAACATGTAATCTACGTTCACCTCTGGATACTGAGGCTCCATCTCCTTGGCAATCTGACGCCACAAACGAGAAGAAGCGAGTACGTTAGCCTTGTCAACAACTGTCAAATGCTTATTGCGCTTCATCGCATACTCGAAGGCTACCTTCAATATACGCTCAATCTCTGGACGAGTATAGATGTCTGTATCGTAAGCCTTGTCATTATCTTGATACTTCTCACCGAAGTACATACCACCAGTCAACTCACGGATAACCACGAAGTCTGCACCCTTCAAAAGCTCATCCTTCAAAGGACTCTTGTGAAGCAAGCAATCGAAAGTAGCTACTGGACGGACATTGGCGAACAAGCCCAACTTCTTACGCATAGCCAACAAGCCCTGCTCTGGACGAACCTTGGCTGTCGGATTGTTGTCAAAACGTGAGTCACCTACGGCAGCGAAGAGCACTGCATCGGCATCCATACAAGTCTTGAAAGTCTCCTCTGGGAATGGATCACCTACCTCATCGATAGCGTGAGCACCGCAGATAGCCTCATTGTAAGTAAACTCGTGGTTGAACTTCTCTGCAATGGCCTGCATAACTGCTATGCCCTGCTTCATAATCTCTGGTCCGATACCATCACCGGCGAGAACTGCAATGTTTAATTTCATCTTATCTGATTTTTTAATTGTTTTTATTCCATATCTAAATTTCGAGGCGATGCTGGCTGTTCATCACTCTTATCTGCCTCATACATATTGAGCATCTTGAGCGTTGCCTTGATAGCTGCCTCTGTCTGGTCGGCATCCAAGCCTCGTGTACGCCAGATGCGGTCACCTTCACGCCAGGTAATGACGGTCTGGACAAGGGCATCGGTACGGCCACCAGGTGGAATGGTTACCTGATAGTTGTCGAGCGTAGGGAAGGTCTTGCCTAACTTCACCTTGTAGATGTTGCGAAGCGCCTTGACGAAGGCATCATACTGACCATCACCAGAGCTACGGTCTTCATACTCCTTACCCTCTATTTCTACCTTCACGCTGGCGATAGGCTTCAAACCATAAGAAGTGGATACCATGTAACTGACCAGTTTTACCTTATCCTCAGGTGTGCTATGCTTCAGCACATCGCTCACGATGTATGGCAGGTCGTCCTGGGTTACCAACTCCTTGCGGTCGCCGAGTTCGGTGATACGCTTGGTCACAGCCTTGGTCTGTTCCGGAGTCAACTCCAATCCCAGCTCGTTAAGGTTCTGTACGATATTCGCCTTACCGGAATTCTTACCCAATGCATATTCACGATGTCTGCCGAAACGCTCAGGCACCAGGTCGTTACAATAAAGCTTGTCCTTGTTGTCGCCATCGGCATGCACACCAGCCACCTGGGTGAAGACGTTATCGCCCACCACCGGTGTATTCGGAGCCACGGCGATGCCGCTGTATCCTTCAACCAATCGGGAAATATCGTTCAGGCGGTCTTCCTTGATATTGGTCTTTGCCCCGAACATATCCTTCAGAATCACCTGAACACTCGCCAATGGCGCATTGCCGCAGCGCTCGCCCAAACCATTCACGGTAACGTGAAGGCCCTTGGCACCGCTCAATACGGCTGCCAGCGAGTTGCTCACAGCCAAATCGTAGTCGTTGTGGGCATGGAAATCGAAGTGAGAGTTCGGATAACGGCGAACCATCTGACGCATATACTCCACACACTGCAATGGGTTCAGGATACCCAAAGTATCAGGAAGCAGGAAGCGCTTGATTGGCAGTTTCACCAGTTCGTCCATCATCATGAAGAGATAGTCACGGCTGTCGCGCATACCGCTCGACCAGTCCTCCAGATAGAGATTTACTGTGAAACCTTTGCTCAAAGCATAGTCGATGGTCTGCTTGATATGAGCGAGATGCTCCTCAGGCGACATCTTGAGCTGCTGGGTGCAGTGCTTGTAGCTACCCTTCGCCAAGAGATTGATGACATGACCGCCGCATTCGGCAATCCAGTCCACACTCTTGTTGTTATCCACGAATCCCAATACCTCAACGGAATCCAGCTTACCAATGGTCTTGGCATAACGGCAAATACGAGCGACAGCATCCTTTTCGCCTTCCGACACACGCGCTGAAGCCACCTCAATGCGATCTACATTGATATCATGCAACAGCATTCTTGCTATCATCAATTTCTCGTGAGGGAGAAAACTGACACCATTGGTCTGCTCGCCGTCGCGCAGCGTGCAGTCCATGATCTCAATCTCCCTGATACGAGAACTATCTCTCTTTGCGTTAACGTTCATAATTACTTGATTACTTGTTCTTAGCTTCCCAAGCCTCTACCTTGTCACGGTTCTGAACGAGGAAATCTACATCGTCCAAACCATTCTCCAGGCAGTGCTTCTTGTAGCCATTGATTTCGAAGTGCTCGCTCTTGCCGGTAGCAAGATTGGTAACAGTCTGGTTAGGAAGATCAACCTTTACCTCTGTCTTGTGATCCTTGTCGATGCTCTCGAAGAGTTCCTTCAGGAATTCCTCGCTTACCACTACTGGCAATACGAGGTTATTCAACTCGTTGTTCTTGTGGATATCTGCAAAGAAAGAGCTGATGACTACACGGAAGCCTGCGCCTGCGATGGCCCAGGCTGCGTGCTCACGAGAAGAACCAGAACCGAAGTTCTTGCCTGCCACGAGGATGACACCGCTATAAGAAGGGTCGTTCATCACGAAGTCTGGCTTTGGAGTTCCGTCTGCATTGTAACGCCAGTCACGGAAGAGGTTGTCGCCCATACCCTCTTTGTCGATTGCCTTGAGGAAACGAGCTGGAATTATTTGGTCGGTATCTACATTCTCCAATGGAAGAGGAATGCAGCTTGATGTGATTACATTGAATTTCTGTTTCATAACTGTACGATGTTATTTGTACATAATCGTTTATTATTTATCATTTACATAAACTCTCTTGGGTCGGTGATCTTGCCAGTGATAGCGGCAGCAGCTGCTACATATGGACTAGCAAGGATGGTGCGAGAACCTGGTCCCTGACGACCCTCGAAGTTACGGTTGGAAGTACTAACTGAGTACTTGCCAGCAGGAATCTTATCATCGTTCATCGCCAAGCAAGCAGAGCATCCTGGCTGACGAATCTCGAAACCAGCAGCCTCTACAATCTTGTCGATACCCTCTTCACGTATTTGTTTATCTACCAACCAAGAACCTGGTACAAGCCAAGCAGTTACGCCCTCAGCCTTTTTTTTTCCTTTAACGATAGAAGCAAAGGCACGGAAGTCCTCGATACGGCCATTGGTACATGCACCCAAGAATACATAGTCGATAGGATGACCCTCCAACTTCTCACCTGGCTGGAAGCCCATGTAGTTGAGGCTCTTCTTGAAACCAGCCTGCTCTTCCTCTGGAATCTGATCCAAAGCAGGAATGCTCTCGGTGATACCGATACCCATACCAGGGTTGGTACCGTAAGTGATACGAGGCTCGATGTCAGCAGCATCGAAGGTCAACTCTTTGTCGAAGACAGCGTCATCGCCACTCTTCAAGGTCTTCCAGTATGCCACAGCCTTATCCCAATCCTCACCCTTAGGTGCATATTCACGACCCTTGATATACTCGAAAGTAGTCTCATCAGGAGCCACAAAACCACCACGGGCACCCATCTCGATAGAGAGGTTGCAGAGGGTAAGACGACCTTCCATGCTCATATCCTTCACGACATCGCCACTGTACTCTACGAAGTAACCTGTAGCACCAGAAGTAGTGAGCTGACTCATCAAATAAAGAGCCACATCCTTAGCAGTCACTCCCTTGCCCAACTTGCCGTTGATGCTGATGCGCATAGACTTTGGCTTACTCTGGAGAATACATTGTGAAGCCATCACCATCTCTACCTCGGATGTACCGATACCGAAAGCTACGGCACCCATGGCTCCGTGGGTAGATGTATGAGAGTCACCACACACGATGGTCATACCTGGGAGAGAAAGTCCCTTCTCTGGACCTACTACGTGGATGATACCATTATCCTTGGTATTCATCGCAAAGTGAGTGACACCGAAGTCGGCAGTGTTCTTAGCCAAGGTGTCCACCTGCTTCTTAGAGATAGGATCCTCGATAGGTTTGTCCTGATCGTGGGTTGGAGTATTGTGGTCAGGCATACAGAAAATCTGGTCTGGGCGGAACATCTTGAGTCCGCGAGCACGCATTCCAGCGAAAGCCTGTGGTGATGTAACTTCATGACAGTAAAGACGGTCGATGTAAAGCTGAGTAGGACCATCCTCTACAATCTGGACAACATGCTTGTCCCAAATCTTGTCGAATAATGTATTCATATCTGTTTTATCATATTGGGGGAAGTAATTCCCTATTTAACTTATCTAATTTTAAACTTGTTGATACAATCGATGTAAGCCTCTACAGAAGCGGTTACTATATCCGTGTCAGCACCGAAACCATAGTAGAGATGTCCATCATATTCCACCTGCATGTGTACCTTACCGACATCGTCAGAACCCTTGTCGATAGCCTGGATGGTAAATTCCTTCAGGTTCATCTCCTTCTGGATAATCTTCTTCAACGCACGGATAGCTGCATCCACAGGACCATTGCCAGAGGAAGCCTCCTCAAACTTCTGACCGGCGATGTCGAGGCCGATGCTAGCCACACTCTTCACGCCCTTGCCTGTAGTAACCTGCAAGTAGTCGAGTGTCACGCCATGCTTGTCGGCAGAGTCGGCACCAGCGAGCATCAAGATATCCTCGTCGGTTACCTCTTTCTTCTTGTCTGCCAACTGGAGGAACTTCTTGTAAATCTTATCGAGCTTCTTTTCGTCCTTGATTTCCACGCCGTTCACACTCAAGCGATATTTCAAGGCAGCACGACCAGAACGAGCTGTCAATACGATGGCATTGTCTTCCAAACCTACATCCTTAGGGTCGATGATCTCATAGGTCTGAACATTCTTCAAGACACCATCCTGATGGATACCAGAAGAGTGAGCGAAGGCGTTGCGACCCACGATAGCCTTGTTAGGTTGAACAGGCATGTTCATCAAGCTGCTCACCATACGAGAAGTAGGTACAATCTTGGTTGTATTGATGTTGGTGTCGATATTGACACCCTTGTGACATTTCAGAATCATGGCAATTTCCTCCAAAGAGGTGTTACCAGCACGTTCACCAATACCATTGATGGTCACCTCCACCTGACGTGCACCGTTGAGCACACCCTGCAAGGTATTGGCGGTAGCCATACCGAGGTCGTTGTGACAGTGGGTAGAGAGTCGAGCATTCTCGATGCCATCCACATGCTCCATCAAGTACTTGATCTTGGCACCATACTCATCTGGCAAGCAATAGCCTGTGGTATCAGGAATATTGACCACAGTAGCACCAGCCTTGACAACAGCCTCTACCACACGAGCGAGATACTCATTATCGGTACGACCCGCATCCTCAGCGTAGAACTCCACATCCTCCACGTACTTCTTGGCATACTTCACGGCAGCCACAGCACGCTCGATGATTTCCTCACGAGTGGAATTGAACTTATATTTGATGTGGCTATCGCTGGTACCGATACCCGTATGAATACGTTTGTGCTTAGCATATTGCAAAGCTTCAGCCGCACAATCGATGTCCTTCTCCACTGCGCGTGTCAAAGCGCAGATGGTAGGCCATGTCACCGCCTTGGAAATCTCAACCACCGAGTTGAAGTCACCAGGACTAGAAATAGGGAAGCCTGCTTCGATGACATCAACACCTAGCTGTTCCAACTGCTTAGCCACTTGAATCTTCTCTACTGTGTTCAACTGACAACCAGGAACCTGTTCACCATCACGAAGTGTCGTGTCAAAAATAAATAATCTGTCACTCATATCTTATATATGTTTTTATATTTACTCATTAGCCTCAACCGAGATTTCTAACAAAAAAGCCTTTCGCACTTCTATACGGAAGTGGAAAGGCTGAATTTATCATGCACCATGAACTACACACACACCTTATCACTTCCGCCCACGCTCTGTAGTCGAATACTAATAATAATGCTTAGTATGTTCAAAGTCTCAATTGTCATTGCTTTATTTTTTAATCGCTTGCAAAGGTAGCACTTTTCTCGGACATAAACAAACAAATTATAACTTTTTTAATACAAAAGCTAACAAATTTGCATTTTTCGTCCTTTTCCTAGCACAAATCCGTAAGTCTTGTGCAATTTTAGAACGGAAGTGGTCCATCTACGCCTGGTGGAGGTGGAGGAAGAGGGTCGCCACCGCCATTCATACGAGAAGAAACGATACCACCCTCGCCACGTTCGGCAATAGCCGCCGCTGCAGCCGCCTCTTGTGGATCCTGGAAGCGAGTATATTCTCCACGGAAGTTGAGGAGCACATCACCGGTGGAACCTTTACGGTGCTTGGCGATGATGATCTGCGCCATGCCGTGCAGGTCGTTACCCTTCTCATCCTGATAGATGTGGTAATACTCCGGACGATGCACGAAGAGCACCATATCGGCATCCTGCTCGATGGCTCCCGACTCACGGAGATCGCTCAACTGTGGTCGCTTTCCATCCAAGCCCTCACGGTTCTCCACGTTACGACTCAACTGAGAAAGCGCCAGCACTGGGATATTCAACTCCTTCGCCAAACCCTTCAAGGAACGAGAGATGGTAGAAACCTCCTCCTGACGGCTACCGAACTTCATGCCCTGCGCATTCATCAACTGAAGGTAGTCGATCATGATGAGCTTGACACCTTTCTCACGCACGAGACGGCGTGCCTTGGTTCTCAGTTCGAAGATAGACAGACCCGGCGTATCATCCACAAAGATAGGCGCAGAAGTCAGTTGACCAATTCGGCTATCCAACTTTTTCCAATCCGAAGGGTCGAGCTGACCATTCAATATCTTATGTCCAGAGATCTCGCACACGTTGCTTATCAAACGGTTGACCAACTGGACATTGTTCATTTCTAGAGAGAAGAAGCCGACAGGAACATTGTAATCGACAGCCACGTTCTTGGCGATACTCAAGGCGAAAGAGGTCTTACCCATGGCAGGACGTCCCGCAATGATGACAAGGTCGGAAGCCTGCCACCCAGAAGTCATCTCATCCATACCCGTATATCCCGTAGGAATACCCGTAAGACCGCTCTTGTTGCTGGCAGCACGCTGAAGGATATCGACCGCCTCATGCACAACAGGAGCCACTTGCGTATAGTCCTGTTTCATATTGCTCTGCGAGATGGTAAACAAGTTACCCTCTGCCTGTTGCATCAACTGATCGACATCTACGCTCTCGTCGAAAGCTTGCGTCTCGATGTCGCCAGCATAATGGATGAGTTGGCGAGCCAAATACTTCTGCGCCAAGATACGGGCGTGCGACTCGATATGGGCAGCGGAAGCCACCTGCATGGAGATTTCCATCAGATACTCAGCGCCACCCACGTTCTGAATCTCTCCCATCTTGGTGAGTTCATCATTGAGCGTCAAGACATCGACAGGTCGCTCGTCCATGTTCATCTGACGAATCGCCTCATATATCTTTTGATGACGAGGTTCGTAGAAGGTTTCCGGTTTCAGAATCTCCGAGACAATGGAGAACGCATCAGAATCGACCATCAACGCACCGAGCACCACTCGCTCCAGTTCGACCGCCTGTGGCTGAACATGAGCGAAGTTGGGGTCGATGGGCGCCGAACCCTTTCTATTGTTATTTCTTCTATTATCTGGCATAATACATTATTTATTATTAGGGGAAGTAGAGAAGCGACTATTCATGAAGCATCGAAGCGACACAGTCACCCATCAAACTTATATCAAACGGAGAGAGCTCTTCTAACTTCAGCACCTCACGGTCTTCTATCAACTTGTCGATAAGATGGTCTTCATCAGTCTTGGAAGCGGATACATACGAAGCAAAAATAAGACAAGCGTCTTGTATTTTCTTCTGCAACCAAAGACACAAGCCATAATTGTAAGTATCCTCAACATTGTACAAAGAGGTATCTTCCTCACAAAGAGATTTCAACTGTTCATAGTGATTCTTTGCCTCATCATATTTACGTCTGGGCATATTCCCCCAACCCAAGGCACGCAAGACCAAAGTATCCTTCGGATTCTTGTAATTGAGCTCATACAAGATGGCCATTGCCTCTTCCACACGATTGCACTTCAGCATACAATAAGCCATCTTAAAGTGCAATGAGTCAGTAGGCTTTGCCTCGAACAACTTAGCAAACTGCTCCAATGCCGCCTCATAATTCTTTTGTTCAAAGTAGCATTTGGCAAAGGCTTTGTGCAGAGTTTGCTCCAACTTGCCCTCCATAGGGATTTCCTTCAGACAAGCGAGCGCTTGGCTATAATTATTCTTGCCATAGATATAATAAAGAGAAGCCATAAACAACTCTTCTGGGTTTTCTGTTTCCTTTGAGATGAAAGACCACATACGCTTATAATCCTTTCTCTTGCACAAGAAGTTGCAGATTTTCATCCTCATCTTCTGGTTGTTGCCGATTTCCGCAAACACCTTATTACCCAAGAAGAAGGCAGGCGAACCTTCCTCCTCACTAAACACATTGGTGAAAGTTTTCTTGAAAGGAGAAACCTTGAAGAAACGGAACAAGTCCTGAAGCAACATTCTCCTTACCATAGAAGGATTAGTTTCTGGCTCACCTTCCAAGTCTTCACGAGTGAACATGAAGGACTCCTCCAACAAAGGTTTGAGCACCTGCATGTGAGACTTGAGAGTTGTCTCCACGCCAAAGCAGAAACTATACTTATCGCCATCGCAGAAAGTATGCGACTTCTCCAAATTTTTCAAGAAGGTATCATTGCCCAACATGCCACGCAGCTTATCCAACGAATGATGACCGCCATAGAAAGGCATGAACCAGTTGTAAAGCGAATGGAAGAAAGAGAAGCTCTTCATCTTGGAGAAGCCATCGAAATAGATGTCACTTCCTTGCTTTTGCATCTTGATCATCTTCTCGACGCTCTGCTCAAAGCGCTCCATCGCCTCCTCTTCCTTCTCTGGATATAAAATCTCATCCATGGAGAAGTCATCCAAGTCGCCTTTCAAGTCACGCATCATGTCCTTGGTTGGCATATTTTCCATGATGGTCTTGCTCACCTCAGAGGCATCTTTTTCAGCATCCATACAATAGATGACCTGCTTCTGCATCTCATACAGTTCTTGCACTGTATCAGGAAATTCCTCTACGAAAGTCTTTATTGCATCCGGATTATTGAAGTAATTGGCATGTTTTGCAGCACTTACACTAAACACCCAAGCTATCAAGGCACGTTCACGAATATAAACGTCTTTAGAATTGGCGTAAACGTAAAGTAAGCATTTGATCTTACTACGATCATCAACGCAGAGGCTCGACAGCATGATGGCAGAGATGAGAACAGCACTCACCCTACGAGGTGAGTCGGGATCGATCATGAATTCCGCCAAAAGCTGCGCCACGTCATCTGGCAACAGAGGAGTAATGAGAATAGCAGAAAACACCTTGCTGATGCTCTCCTCATCATACTGATGTTTTTTCAAATAATCGACACAAGAAAAGAAATCAAAAGACAAGCTTCTCTTATGAGCTGCCGCTAAGGTGGCATCATTTTGAATGGCATCTATCATTTGCATATAGAGATACAACTGAAATGCAGTATCCGCAATTTGGGCCAACAAATTGCTACGTTGTGGGTCATCCACACCCTTCTTGAAGCAATCCATCATCATCTGATAGTTTCTCAAGGTATCTTCCACCATGTCAATAAGGTCACCTCCGCCATCCGAATTCTTGCGCAAGTAATCTATAGACAAAGTGAAATACTTTTTGAGTTTTCCACTATCTAATGCCTTTTGGATTTCCACCATTTCTTTATCATGAACTTGGTCCATTGTCTTGCTTTATTTTATTGCTTTTATAATGTCTGATTGCTTGGGGTTTGCTGCATGCTGGAAGCGAAGGCGTGGCAAGGCTTTCACGGTTGCAGTGTCAACGTCACAATACTTTCTCAACAGTTCGGAATAATAAGCACAACCATTCTTGTTGATGCTATCCACTGCCATATTATATGCCTTGAGGAACAGTTGCATCTGCTTCTTCCTCTCTGGCGACTTCAGCACCTTGTCACGGAAAGCAAACACGCCGAAATGAATGTTCTTGTCACGGCTGTCCATCAATACAGGATGCTTCTCTACCCTAGCCTTCGTTGCCTGTGGCTCTGTCAAGAGAACGGCATCCATCTCATTGTTGAGCAACATCTTCAAGCGGATTCTCACGTCATTGATTTGCACACGATACACGTCATATTTCGTCTTGGCGCTATCTATCGCCAAGGTGGCGAGATAGTCGGTGGCGGAATAACGGGTGATGGCTATCATCTTGTCGGAGAGCTGCTTCAGTTCCGAGATACGTGAACGGCGGTTGGTGATGAGCTGCCAATAGGTATTGGTGGCTATCGGATAACTCAAGGCTGTGCCTCGCTTCACCAGTCGTTCCGCTCTCACCAAGTCGGTGATTGAACCTTCCACCCTTCCTCGCTCCAAGGCTGTATCACAGTCCATCTGGGCGGTATAGCCCTTCAAGTGGACGGTGACTCCCAAGGTATCGAAAAGGTGGTAGTCTTCTGCCACGAAGAGAGGCAGACAGTCGAGCGTCGGCATCACTCCCACCTTGAAAGATGCCTTGTCGATGCTGTCCAGTCGGGCTTTCTCTGCCTTCGACAGCACCTGGCTCTTCTGGGAGTCGCCACAACCGACCATCGACAGCAAACCTGCCAAGACGACCAATACGATCAGGGTTGTTTTTCTCATCTTGATTTCTCCTTATTCTACATAGAGCACCAATCCCTTGAGGTATTCGCCCTCTGGGTGGTAGATATTGATAGGATGATCCACTGGCTGGTGGAGCTGGTGCAAGATTCTCACCTTTCTTCCTGCCTGTGCAGCCGCTGTGAAGACGGCATTGCGGAAGTTGTCCTTGGTAACCACCTGCGAGCAACTGAAAGTGAAGAGAATGCCGCCATGCTTGATGCGCTGCAATCCCTTGACATTCAATCGGGTATATCCCTTCAAAGCATTATGCAATGCTGCTCTGTGCTTAGCGAATGCAGGTGGGTCGAGGATGATGAGGTCGTACTGCTGGTCGTGCTCATCGAGATACTTGAAGGCATCCTCACAGAATGCCTCATGACGCTTGTCACCAGGGAAGTTGAGCGCGATGTTCTCATTGGTCAGTTCGATGGCCTTGGCACTGCTATCCACGGAGTGTACCTTCTCGGCATTGCCTCTCATCGCATAGACGGAGAAACCGCCGGTATAGCAGAACATGTTGAGCACGCTCTTGCCCTTGGCATATTGCTCCAAAAGGGAGCGGTTGTCACGCTGGTCAACGAAGAAGCCGGTCTTCTGGCCTCTCAACCAGTCGATATGGAATTTCAGTCCATTTTCCATCGCCACATTGTCGGCATCGCCACCGATGATGAAACCATTCTCCTGACGCAAGTCAGCCTTGAATGGCAAGGTGGTCTCGCTCTTGTAGTAGATGTTCTTGATGCGGTCGCCCATCACGTCCTTGAGGGCCTCTGCGATTTCCTGGCGATACACGTGCATGCCCACACTATGAGCCTGCATCACGGCAGTCTCGCCATAGCAGTCAATGACCAAGCCTGGCAAGTTGTCGCCCTCGCCATGCACCAAGCGATAAGTATTGTTGGCTGGATTGTCGGCTACGCCCACGGAGATGCGCATACGGAGCGCAGACTCCAAGCGAGAGCGCCAGAACTCGCCATCAATCTCGATGTCGCGGAATGAGAGCACACGTACAGCGATGGAACCGATCTGATAATGTCCCACGGCGATGAAGTCACCACCCGATGTGATGACGCGCACGATTTCGCCTTCCTCGATGCCCTCGTCCATCTTGTTGATGGCACCTGAGAAAATCCATGGATGGAATCTCTTCAGCGACTCCTCCTTACCTCTTTTTAAGTATATTTTCTTATACATATAATATATAGTCGATGTTACTTTGTTTCTTTTGCCTTTTTCTGTCTGCAAGAGTTTCTTTGTCTTTTTGGTCTGCAAGAGTTTCTTTACCTTTTTTGTTTGCAACTATGCGTTAGCCTCAGCCACCTCGCCATCATGGGCGTTGTCCTCTGCTTGAGCCCCTTCTGCTACAGGTGCCGTTTCAACTGGTTCAGGCTGCACAGGCTCGACGAAGACATAATCGCGAGTCTCCATCAGTCGCTGCAACTCATTGTAGAGGTTGATGCAAGCCCACGCATCGGTAGCGGCATACACGATCTGGGCAGGGCGCAACTCGGAAGCCTCCCAGTTGGTGAGTCGCTGCGACTTGCTGATCTTCTGTCCGAAGAGATTGGCGTACAACTTCTGCAAGCTGAGGTCGAGAATACCGAAATCGGAGGATATGTCTTGAATGTCGATGAACAATCCTGGCTCAAACTCGCCTCTCTTGTGGAGCTGCAACAAGTCGTCGTGCCAGGAGAGTCCTATCTTAGGCACTTTCTTGTCGGTCAACAGTCGGATGACAGATGGCGACAATCCCAACTTGTTGAGTCGGAAGAGATAGCATACATCCAATGTGCTCACTTGGAGCAAAGCCACGATAAACGCCACACCTTTCTTGAAAGAAGGGCGTGTCTCCGTATCTACACCGAGAATCTCTTGGCTGAGCAAAAAATCGACAGCCGCCTCGGCATCTTCCTCATTTTCTATGACCTTGATCTCACCGGGAAAGGTTACTCTTGGCAATGTAACGATTGTTCGTTTGTCGAACTTCTTGAAAATTGTTTTCATTATTAATTTATGATTTCAATATGCAAAAGTACAATTATTATATGAATTAACCAAATATTGGGAGCATTTCTAAATAAAATTAGAAAAATTAGCACTAAAGATAGCTGCTTTTTCAATTATTTTAGCTACTTTTGCAAGATAAACAACACAAACTAAGCAAAAATGGCAAAGAAGAAGACAGAAAAGAAAACCAAAACTTTCAGCGAGGCTATTGGTTTACAATATATTTTCAACAATACAGTCACTGATTTTTTCCTGGGATTAGCATTGGTCACCATCTCCGTGCTAGTCATTATCGCTATGGCATCGTATCTCAGTACTGGCTATCTCGACCAGAGTATCCTCGACGAGATGAGAGCCGGTGAATGGACCAACAGTGACCACCAATTCCAGAATTATTGCGGCTCCATTGGAGCCATCATATCCTATTGGCTCATCTACGCCAACTTTGGCTTGCCATCATTCCTCCTACCTGTATTCTTTATTCTATGTGGACTGCAACTGATGCACGCCTACAAGATCAACTTGTGGAAGTGGTTCCTGAGCACGATGATCGTGATGGTATGGACATCCGTCACATTCACCAAGTTCCTGACCCCTCTCATGGGTAGCTTGATTTACAATCCAGGTGGACAGCATGGTGTCTTCATCGTGCAGAACTTGGAGAACGTGGTCGGTACGCCAGGTCTTACCGCCATCCTCCTCTTCACAGCCATCGCCTTCCTCACCTATCTCACCACGGAGACCATCACCATCATCCGAAAGGCACTCAACCCTGTGGGATATATCACCAGCAAGGTACATTTCGAGATTACCAACCATGGCAAGGATGAAGAGACGCAGCCTGAGGACGATGCCATCGCACAGGCTTACGCCAATGCTGCTAATGGTCCTATCGCCACCGAACCAATCGCCAAGGAGGAAGAACCTGAGCCACAAGAGTTCAAGGACCCTGAGCCAGCCCAAGTCATCGACCTCGATGTCAACCCTGTAGGGGAAGTCAAGGCTGAAGAGCCACAACCGGCTGAGCCTCAGAGTGAAGGACCTGCAGCCGTCACAGAAGAGAACAACCAGGAAGAATCCTTCCTCGACCAACAGCGCCGACTCCGCAACGAGAGAGCCGAGGCTGAGGCTAAGGAGAAAGAGGCTGCCGAATTGGCTTCGCATCATATCGGAATGGACATTGCCGTGGCTGCCAGCGAGGAACAGGCCACCCGCAACACGGTGAATGACACCGAGTTGCTCAATACGCCAATCAATCCGAAGGAACCATTTACCAGATACAAATACCCTACCCTCGACTTGCTGAAGAAGTATGAGGACAACGGCGCTTACATCGACGAGGAGGAGCAGATAGCCAACAAGAACCGCATCATCGAGGTGCTCGGCAACTTTGGCGTGCAAATCAAGACCATCCGTGCCACCGTAGGTCCTACCATCACGCTCTACGAGATTCAACCAGCGGAGGGTGTTCGCATCTCCAAGATCAAGAACCTGGAGGATGACATCGCCTTGAGCCTTGCAGCCTTGGGTATCCGTATCATCGCTCCTATCCCAGGCAAGGGCACCATCGGTATCGAGGTACCAAACGCCAAGGCAAACATCGTGAGCATGGAGAGCATCTTGAACTCCAAGAAGTTCCAGGAGACTAAGATGGAACTGCCTGTGGCATTGGGTAAGACGATTACCAACGAGGTATTTATGGTCGATCTCGCCAAGATACCACACTTGCTCGTGGCTGGTGCCACCGGTCAAGGTAAGTCTGTAGGTCTGAACGCCATCATCACCTCTTTATTATATAAGAAGCATCCAAACGAGTTGAAACTGGTGCTCATCGACCCGAAGAAGGTGGAGTTCAGCGTTTATTCCCGCATTGCCAACCATTTCATGGCTGCCGTCTCTGACGAAGAGGAGCCTATCATCACCGATGTCACCAAGGTGGTAAGAACACTCAACAGCCTCTGCGTGCTGATGGACTCTCGTTATGACCTGTTGAAGAAGGCGGGAGCAAGAAACATCAAGGAATACAACCAGAAGTACATCAACCATAAGTTGAAGTTGACCGACGGACACGAGTACATGCCATACATCGTAGTCATCATCGATGAGTTTGGTGACTTGATTATGACAGCAGGCAAGGAAGTGGAGCTTCCTATCGCACGTATCGCCCAGTTGGCACGTGCGGTCGGCATCCACATGATCATCGCCACCCAGCGTCCTACCACGACCATCATCACGGGTAACATCAAGGCGAACTTCCCTGGACGTATCGCCTTCAAGGTGACCTCAGCCATCGACTCCAAGACCATCTTGGACCGCACCGGTGCCAACCAACTCATCGGACGAGGTGATATGCTCTACCTCAATGGCAATGAGCCTGTGCGTGTACAGTGTGCCTTCGTTGACACGCCAGAGATTGAGCGCATCAACGAGTACATCTCCAGTCAGCCTGGTCCTATCGAACCTTTGGAGTTGCCAGAGCCAGCCAATGATGGCGACGGCACAGGAAGCGGTGGCAGCGTAGATGCCCGTAACCTCGACCCATACTTCGAGGAGGCAGCCCACGCCATCGTCCTCTCCCAACAAGGAAGTACGAGTATGATACAGCGCCGCTTCAGTATCGGCTACAACAGGGCTGGACGCTTGATGGACCAGCTCGAAGCCGCTGGCATCGTGGGAGCAGCGCAAGGAAGCAAGCCTCGTGAGGTATTGCTCCAAGACGAGAATCAGCTCAACAACCTGTTGGCACAACTCAGAAGCTAGACATTAAACGAGGCTTAAAGAGGCTAAGATTTCTTAAAGAATCGACAAATATTAAACTTTTCATGCTACCTTTGCATCTTAGTAGCATGAAAAGATAATTTAAAAAAGATACGAAGATGAAAAAAATGATTTTACTGGCTTTCATGGCTGTTCTGAGTCTTGGAGCCTTCGCACAGACCGCTCAACAAGTATTAGATAAGACCGCCAAGGTGATTGGCAACAAGAGTGGCGCCAGTGCCAACTTTAGCATGTCGAGTCCGAAGTATGGTTCCGCCAGCGGCACCATCGCCATCAAGGGCAAAAAGTTTAATGCCCGCACCGCTCAAGCCACGGTATGGTACGACGGCAAGACGCAGTGGACCTACATGAAGAAGACCAACGAGGTAAACGTGAGCAATCCTACCCAGGCACAGCAGATGTCCATGAATCCATACACCTTCATCAACATCTACAAGACGGGCTATACTTCCACGATGAAGACCATAGGCAGCAACTATAAGGTTCGCTTGGTGGCACAGAACAAGAAGCGCACGGTGCAGGAGTTGATTCTCACCATCGACAAGAAGAGTTATATCCCTTCTCAGATCAAGATGCGTCAAGGCAATACTTGGAGTACCATTACGGTAAGCAACTTCAAGGCGAAGAGTATTTCCAACAGCACCTTCGTCTTCAACAGCAAGGACTTTCCTAAGGCTGAGATTGTGGACTTGAGATAATGTAAAAATAAATCTCCAAGCATCCATTTCTGCAAGGCTAGGGATTTTTTTGTCAGGATTTATTCATCCATGAATTATTTCCGAGGTACTTCATCGCAGAGATCTGCTAAGAAGAAGAAAATTTCTTGCACATTTTCGCATTTCACCACCATCCCCAATAAACAAAAAAGCCGTTGGAATCATCCAACGGCTTTTTATTTTATTCATGGGGTAACAACGTATTACCCGAAGTTATCATACATGATACTCTCAGGATCAACTCCAAGAGAATCCAAGTAATCAGTAACTGTCTTGATCAACATGGGAGGTCCGCAGAGATAGTACTCGCAATCCTCTGGTGCCTCATGATCCTTCAAGTAGGTATCACGGATGCAGTTAACAGCAAATCCCTCGTAGTACT
>OMGV01000193.1_pt1 | contig 46331 bp, 34 predicted proteins | sample 1646111 | NCBI WGS metagenome assembly OMGV01 (sample SAMN05578590, study PRJEB25193) | human gut metagenome | biome: Human Microbiome; feature: human-associated habitat; material: feces | host: Homo sapiens | place: USA:Birmingham | reverse complement strand
CCATCTATCCTGATGTAAGGAAGGCAGCTGCGCCTGTGAATGTTTACTTGCCAAAAGGTAATAAATGGTATGATTTCTGGAGCAATGCCCAGTATGAGGGTGGTCAGGATATCCAGCGCCTTTGTCCTATCGACATCATGCCTGTGTTCATCAAGGCTGGTACAATCCTGCCATTCGGTCCTGATGTTCAGTATAGTTCAGAGAAACCTTGGGATGAGCTGGAAATCCGTGTTTATCCAGGTGCAGACGGATCGTTTACACTCTATGAGGACGAGGGCGACAACTACAACTATGAGAAGGGAAAATTCTCTGAAATCCAGTTTGTATGGAATGAAGCAGACAGAACCCTGACCATCGCGCCACGTAAGGGCAGTTATAAGGGTATGCTCCTGCATCGCAGTTTTCACATCGTATTGGTGGGTGCTGATAGCGGAATAGGCGATCAGCCTATGCAGGCAAGCAAGAGCGTGGAATATGACGGAAAGGCCGTAAAGATACAGCTGTAAGGTTGAAAATGCTGATGCGCCTACAGGAAATGGCGGCGGTTACTATCTTGCTGGCATTGGCTGGTATCGCAAAACTTTCAAGGACACTGACCTCAAAACGGGGAAGGGAGAGACGCTTTGGCTCCACTTCGAGGGAGTTTACCAAAACTCGCAGGTCTATGTCTATGGAACTTTGGTGGGGACCCATTTCTACGGCTATACCCCTTTCAAACTCAATATCTCTCCTTACATCAAGAAGGGAGTGAACACCGTGGCTGTGAGAGTGGATAACTCTCGGCAACCTAACTGCCTATGGTATAGCGGTTCGGGAATCTATCGCCATGTGTGGTTGGAGAAATACAACGAAAACAAGATGGATGACCCTGAGAAACTTTTTGTGCGTACGGAGAAGATATATGGAATGTCAGCAGATGGAACGCATGCCGACTCTGCTGCCATTCACATTACTTACGCCAATCAGCTCGATGAGACGAGAATGCTCAAAAACGTGGAGTTGTGGTCTCCTCAGCAGCCTAAGCTCTATCCTATCAAGGTAGGAGAACTCACCGTAAAGCATGGTGTTCGTTCCTTCAGTTATGATGCCAAAAGAGGCTTTTTGCTCAATGGTCAGCCTACGCTTATCAATGGTGCCTGTGTGCATCACGACAATGAGGGCATAGACGAGTCTTTTGATGGTTGGTATGCCGAGAAGAGCAAGTATGATTATCACATGGTGATAGACTCTTGCTATCAACAGGATATTGCCGCCATGGTCTTGCGCGACCTTAGGTAAGCAAAGTTCCAGTGCAAGAATCATGTACTGGAGCTTTTACTTGTTTTTTATCTCAGAGCGAGAACCCTATTTAATATCAGTTTCTTGTATTCCTTCTTCATGTTATCTGATAGGAATGAGATGTCGATGAGGTCTAGCCATTTTACGATAGAACGGCGGAATTTCTTGGCAATGTTTTCTATCACTTTATCGCTCAGCCCCGATGCCTTCATCACCTTTACAAAATCACTCTTCTGTATCTTGCGCTTTTTACCATTCAGAGTCAATGCCAATTCCTCTGTATCCTCTGGCATCACAATCTTGGTAGAGAGTAGGTCATAGGCTGGAGTCAAGGCATATCCCATTTTGCGGTTATTATACAGCGAGAAGTTCTTGAGGTGCATATCGGCATTGCCGGTAATCCAAGAGAAGATGACCACCTCCCAAAAGTTTACCAAGTCGAGTTGTGAGAAAGCTGAGTATTTCTTAATCAACTTAGCTATCTGTTCGTATGAACCTTTGTACTTGTATTCGGTTAATCGCTCAGAGAGTTGACACATGTCTTCCATTGGAACCTTGGCACCATCGTCCAAACGATCGATGCGACGAGTGATATAGCATATTTCGCCATCGGCAAATCGAATCAGTCCATGTGGAACGACAGCTATCTTTGCAGCCTCAGCCAAGTGCATGGTTAGGTCTTCTATCTCAGGTAGCAGGTGATAACGGTCGGTCTGTGGCTTCAGGATATATCTTCCCCATAGACCGACGATAGTGAATCTGGCAGGTTCGTTCTTACCCCCACGATTCACATCCAATGAGAGCTTTGCTTGTACACCAGTCAGGGTAGTTTGGCTTCTTACCACTTGCCTCGCCAAGTCACCAATCTCACTGCGAACGTATGGCAAGGTTGGAGCTTGCTTGGTACCAAATAGCTTTCGGGCGCAAGCAGGATGATAATCCACTTGCCCCTCTTTCAATGGTTTGTAGCAACATAAACATCTATCCATGTCTATTCCCCTTTCTCTTCTTTAGGTACAACACTTACGGCTCCGATGCAGTCCTTGCAACAAGCCAATAGCAATGACATTCTGTCTCGCTGATTGATTTTCCAACTGTTCTCTGCTATGTTGAGCAGCCATCCCTCTGGTATGAGACCATCAAAAAGGGGAAACAGTACTGTATCGTGATAAGGCTCTTCTTGCAGAGGAAGCGTAAGACTGATGGCCTCTGCTTCTTTCGATGCTAAGTAATCAGCGTCGTAAGCAAAAGTAAAGCCACTTTCATCCTCTGTCAGCAATCCTACATACTGGTCGTATAGAAAAATCTTTCCCTGTTTCATATTATGCCTCCTCTCGCTTGATAGGTACTGGTCCTACCTCATGTCCAAACAGCATCAGCACTTGGTTCACCTTGTCGAGACGGAGCGTCTCTTTCCCTTGCTCCAATTCTCGTAGGAACCTTAGCCCTACCCCTGATTTAGCAGCCAAATCTACTTGGGTGAGACCAAATTGTCGGCGCATTTCCTTGACGTATGTAGATAAATTATTGCTCATATTCTTCTTTATTAATATATTTGAATAGTATAATTATACCCTATCGGTTGCAAATATACGAAGAAAACATGAAATTACCCCCGAAATGGTATAATTTATGTGATAAATTAACATATTATACCTTTTCGGGGGTAATATCTCTATTGTTGTATACCCTTTATCACTTTCTCCATTTCTTCCTTCTCCATCATTCCCATTTGTGCTGTTGGTTTGCCCTTCATGGGTATGAAGAGGAAGGTAGGGATGCTTTGGATGCCGAAGACGGAGGCAAGCTCTGGTTCTTGGTCGATGTCAACCTTGTAGAAATCTACTTTGCCTGCATTTTGTTTGGCTAATTGCTCTACGATAGGTGACATCATCTTGCAGGGACGACACCAGGTGGCATAGAAGTCTATCACTACAGGACGATGCCCGGCAAATACCCATTCTTGAGGGTGAGTCTCGTAATCCATCACCTTTTGCTTGAAATCGGCAGTGGTGAGATATGTTACCTTGCCATTTGTGGAGTTCTTATCTGTTGATGTGGTAGCCTCTATTTGCTTCAGGGCTTTCTGTTCTTGGTGTGATACATTCTGTTCTTGTTTAGGAACATTCTGCTCTTGTTGAGAAGTTTTTTTCTCTTGTGATGAACAACCTACGATTGTTAGGGCTGTCACCAAATATAATATGATTTTCTTTTTCATGTCAGTCTTTTTTTGTTCCATATTTCTCTTTACATATACCTTGCTGGTACCTCTGCCAAATGTGCTAATCTGGCTATTTGGGAGGTCGTAATACTCACGTAGTTCTCTTGAAGCCACGGAGCGAGATACGCCAGTTAGTCGAACATAGTCGTCGAGTCGCATCACCGGGTGGGCTGGGTCGGAGAGATACTCCACAGCTTTTTGCCATCTTTGCTCCTTGGTGTATGGCGAGCGATGGAGATAACGCTTGCCACCACGGGATAGGCTGCATTTGCAGGCAGTGTCTTTGATGAGCTGCTTGTCTGCCTTGAAGTTGACGCCAGTGATGGTCATGGTTCGGGCGGTGCGATTGGTATCTATGGTATCCATTTCCTCGCTCTTGCTCCATCTGTCGAGTCCTACGTCAGCGGTGAATGTGCCCAAGCCATCGATGGTTACAACGCATCAGAACCTTAATTATTGTATAATTGCGTGTTTGGAAATGGTTATTTGTAGTCATTAGATAGTTATTTCGTGCCGTGAAATAAGTATTAAATGGCAAGCAATGATGTAATTAGCTTATTTCCTAACGGGTATTTATTGTAATCATAAGCGATTTATTTGTCGTAGAAGGCAGCCTTCATGTCATAAAAGAGGCAAATGATGTCGTAAAAAATGTCGTAAAAGAGACTGGTGATGTCGTAAAAGGAAAAGCAAGTGGGATATGTGTTGAAGGTAGTTTCTTAAGGAATGCAAAAGGAAGATAAAATATGCTTGGTAGTTTTGTGATTTCCCCAAAAGGTTTTAACTTTGCTCTCGTAAAAGGATAAATACGTGTTTAGACAGCATTTCGCTCATAAAAGATTCAGAATAGCTTGGCTCTTGTTGTTGGTATATGTGCCAATGATGATAGCGGTTACGTTTCACCACCATGGGGAAGCGCAGAGGGCTGATGCTGCCATTCATTGTCAGGATTGCGAGCGTCATGTTCATCACGATGGGCATCTCTTGGCTCTCCAACATACCATGCACGATTGTGTGCTCTGCCAGTTGCAAAGCACACCTTATCTCTCGCCAACCCTTTTGACGTTGGTGGCATTCATCGTGCTTCATCGCATCATTCGCCAATCCGTTTGCGCCCAATGCCAGTTGAGGACGAATGATGTCAAGAGTACACGTGCCCCACCTTATCTTACTATCTTTTAGGGATATTGGAATATGAAAGGAATAATTGTATCTATTCCTTTCGTATCTGTATGTTAGTAATTTAAGGTAAATCAAAAACAATGAGAACAATATTGAACACAATATTGCTGATGAGCCTGTGCTCGTCGGCAAGAGGGCAAGAAGTGCCTGATTCTATCAAGCACAATCCTATCACCGAATCGGATGTAAAACTATCAGAAGTCGTAGTAACGGGACTTACGGGCAGCCAAAAGTTGAAGCAATCTCCCTCTCCCGTTTCCATTATATCGCCTCGCCAGTTGGAGGCACAACCATCCACCAATATCATTGATGCCATTGCCCATCAGCCAGGCATCTCACAAGTTACCACGGGCAGCGGTATTTCCAAACCTGTGATTCGTGGATTGGGATATAACCGAGTGGTCGTGGTGAATGATGGTATCCGACAGGAAGGTCAGCAGTGGGGCGATGAACATGGCATAGAGGTGGATCCTTATTCCGTTCATTCCGTGGAGATACTGAAAGGTCCGGCAAGCTTGATGTATGGCTCGGATGCGATGGCGGGTGTCATTATCTTCCATCCGTCGCCAGCACTCCCGAAGGGGGATATGAGAGCGAATGTTTCCACGGGCTATCAGACCAACAACGGTCTTTTCGATTATTCGCTCAACTTTGCAGGCAACAAGGCTGGCTTTATTTGGAACTCCCGATATAGTGGCAAGATGGCGCATGCCTACAAGAACAAATATGATGGTTATGTCTTTGGCTCCTCTTATCATGAGCAAGCTTTCTCGCAGATGTTGGGCTATAACTATCGCTTGAGACATACGCATCTTACGCTCGATTATTATCATCTTACCCCAGGACTTGTGGAGGGTGAGCGAGATGAGAAGACGGGTGAGCTCTTGGTGCCCAATGGCTATGACTTGAAGGGCTATGGCAAGCCGATGCCTTATCAGCAGATACACCATTACAAGGCGGTGCTTGATAACTCCTGGTACTTGGGCGATGGAAATCTGAAACTCTTGTTGGGGTATCAGCAGAATCGCCGTCAAGAGTTTGAGGAGGAAGAGCATCCCGATGAGTGTGGACTCGACTTCCTCTTGCATACCGTCAATTATGACTTGCATTATCTCTCGCCAGAGATGAACGGCTGGAAGTTTGCTGCGGGTATCAATGGTATGTGGCAGCAATCCATCAACAAGGGTACAGAATACCTGGTGCCAGCTTATCGCCTTTTCGATTATGGTCTCTTCGCCACGATGAGCAAGGAGATAGGCAGACTGAACATCAGCGGCGGTTTGCGTTTCGACCATCGCCATCTGCATAGTGAGGCTTTGGAGGAGGAAGGTGAACTTCGCTTCCAAGACTTCAAGCGCAATTTCAATGCCTTGACGGGTAGCATCGGTATGACATACGAACTGAATAGCAATTGGAATGCGAAACTGAATCTGTCTCGTGGCTTCCGTGCGCCAAACATCAGCGAATTGGGCTCGAATGGTGTGCATGAGGGAACCATGCGCTATGAGATGGGCAACCGAGACTTGGAACCCGAACATAGTTGGCAGATGGATTTAGGACTGGACTATAGTTCGCCTATTGTTTCGGCGCAGTTGGCATTGTTTGCCAATCGCATCGACAACTACATCTTTATCCAGAAGATGGCGGATGCTGATGGGCAAGAAATCATCATGGATGGTACACCTGCCTATCAGTTTGCGGCCTCTGACGCTCGCCTTTGGGGTGGCGAGGCAAGGGTGGATGTGCATCCGTTGCCTCATCTGCATATCGGCAATAGTTTCTCGTATGTCAATGCCGTGCAACTTCATCAGCCTTCAGATTCTAAGTATCTGCCTTTGACTCCGTCTCCGAGATGGAATGGTGATGTGAAGTACGAGTTTATTTGTGGCGGTCGCACCTTCGACAATCTTTTCTTGAAGTTTGCCGTGGATTGCAATCTCCGTCAGAGTCACTTCTATGCGGCGAATGATACCGAGACGGCTACTCCATCTTATACCTTGCTGAATCTGTATGCGGGTACTGACATCAAGAGCCATGGCAAGCGCCTTCTCTCGATTTATCTCTCAGGAGAAAACCTGACCAATCGTGCCTACCAAAGCCATCTGAGTAGATTGAAATACTTGGATCAGAATATGGTTACGGGAAGAACGGGTGTGTATAATATGGGAAGGAATTTTAGTGTGAAGGTGGTAGTGCCGATCTTTCTGAATGAGTGATTTCTTTGCTGAGTATTCATTCTGAATGAATGAAAATGATTAAAAACGTTCATTCGGAATGAATAAAAAGAGAAAATTCTTGGCGATTTTCATAAAATATCGTATCTTTGCAAGCGATTAAATGTTTGAACATGAAAGAGTTATGTCGTGGATATGATGTCTTCTATCATGCCGATAAGAAAGAATGTGACTTTGTAGTGAGGGAGGGCATGAGAATCAATGCGGCATACCAGGTAACGATTGCGATGAATGATGAGAAGACTCGTAAGCGAGAAATCGAAGGATTGTTGGAAGCCCTAAATGCTTATGGCTTGACAGAGGGCTATATCCTCACGATGGAGGAGAAAGAAGATGTAGAGATTGATGGCAAGCAGATTCATATTCTTCCTACATGGGAATGGATGTATCGAAGGCTGACTTGATGGAGTAAAGGGAGATTAACAGCCAACTGGCTTGATGAAAAATCGCCAACTGACTTGATGAAAATCGACCAACTGACTTGATGAAAATCGACCAACTGGATAGTATTTTAGTTAAAGATACTAAATAAGCTCTTGTGTTTCAATCGTTATGATAGTCTTGCCAGGTAGTCGTAATGCTCTCCCTCGGCTATCAACTCTCCTTCCAAACCACAACTCTCTGCAATGCTTTTGAGCAATGGAAAGTCAACATATAGCCAGTCGAAAGGCTCACCTTCCGTTTTTTCATATACCATTTGGTAATCTACTTCGCCATAGTACGGACCATTGAGGTCGATGTCAAAACTGCCGTTTTCGTTCTCGTAGATGTATTTGAGGTCGGAAGAGTCGATGAGAATCTGACCGTTCGGATTGAGCAACGATTTCAAGCGATGGAAGAGGGTAGGGAGATTGGCTATCTTGCCAGCGATGCCAGTGCCATTCATCAGGAGGAGAATCGTATCGAAGCCATCATCATTTCCCAACTGAGGATTAAAGAGGTTGATGCACTCTATATCCTTGACACCTCGCAATTTCATAGCTTCGCAACTTAGAGGCGAAATGTCGATGGTTTTAATGGAGAAAATGTTGTTTTGAGCTTTTGAGCCTTTCTGCTGTTCTTGCTCCATCCTCTTTTGTAAGGCAAGGGAATGGCAACCTGCACCAGCTCCCACATCTAGCACCTTTCCTCTCGCCAAGTCGAGTGCCTTCTTTTCTAGTTTCGGCATGTCATGGTAACTTCTGAAAAGGTGTTTCACGGGCATCTCGTCCTCTTCAAACATGGAGGAGAGTACACGCAACTTACCAGCCTTGCCTGTCTTTTGATAATCAAGGATGGCTGTGCCCATTGGGTCTTTTTCGGGAGATAAAATATCGTAATTCATTGTCATTTGTATGAGGAAATTGATAGAAGTTAAGGGATGTCATTGCTCCTTTTGGTTCAAGACCATCAGAAATGTTTGCAGTGGATGGAAACTCCCCAGGAGCATGTTTCCTAACAGAAACTCCGCACTGCCAGCATAGACGGTGATTGCCAACAGCATGGGATACAAGAAGCTGAAACCCAACTCGTGCATGTAGATGCCGTAGGTGAGCCCCAAGAATCCATAGCCTGCCATGATGGGAATCGAGGCTTGGAAGGCGTGCTTCAAAGCGGTTCGTCTGATATGTGATTGGGGAACATAGTGATTATTTGCTGGAACTGGCTTTCCATTCATCATAAATATTGCTGAAAATAGCAACACCATCATTGATCTGTTTCCTAGCCAATTTCTTGTCTTTGTTCCACCATTCTAGTATGTATTCTTTCAGTCCCTCATATTCATTTTGATCCTTGAATTGCTTGTCTAAGCTTCCCATCTTGTCTAAAGTGGCATTGTAGATGATAAATGCTCGTTTCTGTCCATTGGGCTTCAGGACATACCAGGTAGCCCAAGACGCGCCTGTATTGATGCCGTTGCCTGGCAGAAAAACGTGAGCCTTATAAACAGATGCATTTTTACCACGGTAAAGAAGTTCCAAGAGGCGATCTTGCATAACCGACTTTATCGTACTACGGGACATAGCTTGACAATGTTCCCATACCATGCCTTCAGGATGCTCTTCTGTAGGGGTTAGCCACTCCATCTTGGTTAGGTTCTCGGCATCATACTTTTTGGCTTTTTTACCATCGGGATTGTCGGAAAGTTTCACTTGATATTCCAAAAACCAACTCATGTGTTTTTTGGGAATGTAACCCTCTACTTGTGTGCCATCTGTCATCGTGAGGCGCACATGACGCATTTCAGGGTCATCGTTCTTACGTGCGTGTACGGCTATCGCCATCACCATTACTGCCAAAAGCAGCCAAATTTTCATAGCCTTCATAATGTGTCCTTTCTGTTAGTTGTTATTGTTTATCATCTAATATTTCTACTACTCGTTGTATTATGGAGCTTCGGTTGGACTCTTTTAATTCTATGAGCCTCTGCTCCCATTCCTGTGTTAGTCCTACACAGTGGCAAAGTTCACGGATAAAAGACTTGTCGCATTTCTTATAGGCATCCCCTAAACATACAAGCTTGCCATTAGGTTGCTTGATATAGAAATCGCATGCAGTCTTACTCGGAATGAGGAACATTGCAGCAACAGTGTTACCTTGATAAGCTTTCATGCCTCCCATATCTGTTACAGAATAGCCTTGTGAGGCGTAGATATAAACTTGGATTTGCGGATGATTAACATACAGCCAACTCCAACCTACATTCTCCAATGGGACTAATATACGTGCGTACTGTTGTGATGTAGCTTTCCACACCACGACAGAATCAATGCTTGCTATCGGAATCATATCGCTCTGGCATTGGCGAGAAAAGAAATTTCGGTAAACTTGTACGTCTTTTTTCTTTCGAGGAATTTCTATTCGGTCATTTCCAACATAGAGTTGCTGGGTATTATTTTTTAGGCATACACGTCCCTCGCAGGTCTGGGCTTGCATATTAACAGTTCCCATGCAATAAATCAAAGCGCACATTAAGAGGGAAAATCTTACTAGTTTGTGTTTTATTCCTATAGGATATTTCATAAAAGAATTTTATTTTAGATTATCGAAAAGATCTTTGAAATATAGGCCAAACCATAATGCAGGAGGCTCTGTTACACTTTTTATCTCACGGATGGTTTTGCCATTGGAAAGATGCCAACCTTCTATTTCTTCATATTTACCCATGAGCAATTCTTGTCTTTGATGTTCGGCTGCAAAATTACAAGGAAATTTTCTAATAACCAAATGTTTTAGTCTTTTTCTTTATGAACAGATTTTTTTGTATCGGGTGGAGCTGGAGGGAATCGAACCCTCGTCCGCACAAGGAAACCATACGCTTTCTACACGCTTATTCCAGACTGCGATTTTCGAAGTATGACAAGACCTGGACCACCAATCATACCCTTATCCTCTAAAATTTCACCCATGCAGCGAGGCATACATGAGCTATTTCCGATTTGCCTGCACCGCTTGACCAACAAGATTCGGAACTACATCCGTTGAGCGATGTCCCGTTCCATCACCTAGTGACGGAATAAAGTTAATCTACTGTACTTCGATTAAGCAGCGAGAGCGTAGTTATTTTCGCCAATTAATTTTTTGTTCACTAAGATTTAGGAGGTAGCCAACGAGCCTCCGCGTGCTTACGTACCATCTCATCTCGCCGTCAAATCCAGTCAACCCCGAATCCTTACAACTTTCTCTTGATGAGAAAATACATCCCAAAAACCACATTTCCGTGATAATTGGGATGCAAAGATAAAACGTTTATTTGAAATCTCCAAATATTTTTGCGATTTTCTGCTCTTTTAAGCGAAAATTACTTCTTTAACGCTGTTTTTGGCAGATGGAAGCGATAGCTGATGCTATGGTTGACGGTGAGCGCCTTGCCTCTTTCCGTGCCAGGTGTCCACTTGATGGCAGACAACTTCTGTAGAGCTTGGAGAGCGGTTTGTGAGAAGGCGGTCTTTACGGCAATCTCTGCATCTTGCTTCTCTTGGTAGGATAGCTTGTCGTAGGCGGCTCCTGAGAGGCGATAGCCCTCGTAGTTCTTCACCTCGATGTTCTGCATGTTGCCTTCCTTGTCTATCTGGAATGAAATCTTGATCTTGGCTTCAGCCTGATACTTGGAGGCTATCTCTGGATAACTGATACTCTCGTCCATCGCCTTGGTCCATGCTTTCATGCCACCAGGAAACTCTGGCTTTTTCATGTATTCTGCAAGTTTGCCTGCGGCATCTAGCTCTGCCAGTTTCTTTACCATGTTCTCGGCAACCACGGTTGTATAGGCTACCTTGCCTTCAGGGTCGATGAGATACATAGTAGGAATCCACTGGATGTTGTAAGCCTTCGAAATGTTGGTTTCCTTCCACTTCTTTCCCTCGCAATACATCGTCCACTTGATCTCGTTGCTATTGCGGAACTCCTTCAACTTGTCCTTATCGGTATCGAAAGACACGCCGATGAGCTTCACCTTGTTTTTGTAGTTCTTGTAGATTTCCTTTACTGTAGGTATCTCCTTGCGACAGTCAGGACACCAAGTTGCCCAAAAGTCGAGGAGAACGTAGCAACCCGGACGTTGGAGTGAACCCTCTTGATGGGTGCGATAGTCGGATAGGGAAAGGGCTGGCTGATTTTCCTTGGCTTTCTTGATGACGAAGTCGGGAGCAGTGGTTCCTACTGGCAACAATCCCTTGGTGTATTTGGCATCGAGGTCTTCTGTGCCTTGTGCCTGTGCTCCTAGCAATCCAACGGCTAGGAGCATCAATGACAATATGGTTCTTTTCATCTTTCTATAAAATTAAGTTTTTGTCTTCCCTTATATATAATAAGGTGTAAATGCTATTTCTTGGTGGCTCTCACGAAGAAACCAATCAAGAGAATGTAGGCGATGAGCGAGCAAACCTCCGACATTGGGTTAGCCCACCAACTATCGGCGATAGATGCCTCGATGCCACCAAACTTGAGCAGTGCGCTGACTACGCCCATCAAGGCTCCACCGGCAATGAAACCACTGGCGATGAGTGTACCCTTCTCGCCACGTTCGCTGTTCACCTTGGCATCCTTGCTGCGAGAGGTGACATACCAGTTGACGGCACCACCGACCAAGAGAGGAACGTTCAACTCCAATGGGATGAACATACCCAGGGCGAATGCCAGGGCTGGAATCTTGAAGTAGGTGAGCACGATGGCGATGATGGCACCGATGCCGTAGAGAATCCAAGGGGCTCCCACACCGTTCATCAATGGGTCGATGACCGCAGCCATCGCGTTCGCCTGAGGAGCAGCCAAGGAACCAGAAGCAAATCCGTAAGTCTCGTTCAAGAGCATCATCACGCCGCCTACGGTAGCAGCACTGACCAAGGTGCCGAGGAACTTCCATCCCTCTTGCTTCTTAGGGGTAGTACCGAGCCAGTAACCTATCTTGAGGTCGGTGATGAAAGAGCCTGCCACAGACAGAGCCGTACAAACGACACCACCCATGATCAAGGCTGCCAACATACCGCCTGAGCCTTTCAGACCTACAGCCACCATCACGACGGAAGCGAAGATGAGGGTCATCAGCGTCATGCCCGATACAGGGTTGCTGCCCACGATGGCAATGGCATTGGCTGCCACTGTGGTGAAGAGGAAGGCGATAGCTGCCACGAGCAAGATGGCGATGATGGCGAAGAGAAGGTTGCCATCCATCACACCAAACCAGAAGAAGAGGAAGGTGACGAGGATGCAAACCAATGAACCGATGGCGATAATCTTGAAAGAGATGTCACGCTGCGTGCGCTTTACGTTCTCATCGACGGCACTCTTGCCCTTCAACTCCTTGGCAGCCAAGCCTACGGCACTCTTGATGATGCCCCAGCTCTTGATGATACCGATGATACCAGCCATGGCGATACCACCGATACCGATGCTGCGAGCGTAAGCCTTGAAGATTTCCTCTGGAGCCATCGCTCCCACGGTAGCCGTGATGCTAGGATCCCAAGCATTGAGTACGGAGTCGTGGAAGATGATGCTCATACCCGGTACAATCAACCACCATACGACGAGAGAACCCAAGCAGGTGTAGAAGGCATATTTCAAGCCGATGATATAGCCCAGACCAAGTACGGCGGCACCCGTGTTCACCTTGAAGACGAGCTTTGCCTTGTCAGCCAAGTCACATCCCCAACCGACAACACGGCTCGTGAAGTTCTCGTTCCACCAACCGAGGCTCGCCACGATGAAGTCGTAGAGACCACCCACCAGTCCGGCGATGAGCAAAGGTTTGGCTTGGTCGCCACCCTTGGCACCGCTCACGAGCACTTGTGTGGTGGCAGTAGCCTCAGGGAACGGATACTTGCCGTGCATGTCGCTCACGAAATATTTGCGGAATGGAATCAGAAAGAGAATGCCAAGCACACCACCGAGAGCCGATGCCATGAATATCTTGATGAAAGAGGTTGTCATCTCTGGATACTTTGCCTGAAGGATGTAGATGGCTGGCAAGGTGAAGATGGCTCCTGCTACCACGGCACCTGAACAAGCACCGATGCTCTGAATAATGACATTCTCGCCCAACGCCTTGTTGCGCTTGGTGGCAATGCTCACTCCTACGGCGATGATGGCGATAGGGATGGCTGCCTCGAATACCTGTCCTACTTTCAAGCCGAGATAGGCGGCTGCGGCAGAGAAGATGACTGCCATCACGATACCCCAGGTCACTGACCAGAAGTTAACCTCCGGATACACCTTGTCGGGTGACATCAGAGGCTTGTACTCCTCGCCGTCCTTTAGTTCACGGAAGGCGTTCTCTGGGAGTTGCAAGTTTTCTTTTTCGTTATTTTCCATTCTTTAGTCTTTTGTATGTTTGATGTTATGACTTATTTTTCGATGCGAATGATGTACTCACTCATGAAGCTAGCCCCTGGTTGCAAGCGATTCATCAAGTACTTGTCCTTGAACTCGCCGTCAAACTCAGCCCAATCGCTGATGCCATACCAAGGCTCGATGCAGATGAATGGGGCGTGCTTGCCTGTTGGGTTCCAGATGCCGACACAAGGGGTCTTGAATTCCAATGTGACGTGTGGCTCGCCCTTTTCGTTGAGGAGTGTCACTTGCTTCACCTGACTCTTGTCGAAGATGACAGCATCGTCTGCGAAGGTCTGCTCGTCAACTTCCCAGATGCCCTTGTCTGTCTCCACGGTCTCCTTGGCCTGGCGGTCGATGCAACCACCCACGTTGCCGAAGAGGCGAACAGGAGCCTCGTTGTCGAGCTTCAGTGTCGCCTTCATCTCCTCGCCCTTCTTGCAACCTGGTACGATGAATGCTGGGTGACCACCTACCTGGAAGAAGATTTCCTTGTCATCGGTGTTCTCCACGTGCCAGATGACGTGAATCTCATTGCCTTCCAAACGATAAGAAACGGCAAGATTGAAGTGATATGGATAGTTCTTCAAGGTCTCCTCGTTGTCGATGAGGGCAAAGGTGAGACGGTCGGCAGTCTTGCCTACCAACTGGAACTCTGTGTCACGGGCGAAGCCATGGCGAGAGAGGTGATATTCGGTTCTGTCGATGCGATAGGTGTCGTTCCACACACCGCAAACGATAGGGAAAAGGATAGGAGAGTGGCGGTTCCAGTATTGCTCGTCACCATCCCAAAGATATTCATTACCATTGGCATCCTTGATGCTCTGAAGTTCTGCTCCCAGTGAAGAAATCTCCAAGGTGAGCTGGTCGTTTTTGATTAGTTCCATTGTTTTTGTCTTTTGTTTTAAGTTATAATAAAGCCCTTGAAAATGTCATTTTGACATTATCAAGGGCAAAGGTACTACTTTTTTCTTAAATACGGCGAAAAAAGTTGATTATTTTTCAAATCCGCAGTCGGCTTGTGGTATCGCCTCGTCGTGGTCGTTGAGATAGAGCAGAGGCTCTTCCTTGTATCTATCGCTAGCCAACGATTGATGGTCGTTGCGATAGCGAGTATTGATGCCACCGATGCCGAGCATGGTGTGGAAGGCAGAGCGGCTGCTTTGTACATTCTTGTGCTGATTGACGCTCAGTGCGTTCTTCCTTGTAGGGAACGTCTGGTCGTATCTCTTGGAAGTCCAAATCAAGAATGGTACTTCTAGCTCGTATCTCGATGCTCGTGGCGAGGCATGGAGGAAGAGTTTGCGACTGTCATCAAAGATGTTCTCGCCGTGGTCGCTCGTATAGAGCATCGCACTCAGTCCACCTTGCTTTTGGAGTCTCTCTATCACACTGTGCAATACGTAGTCAGTATAGCGGATGGTATTGTCATAGGCATTGACAAGGTCTCGGCGATTCTCCACCTTGGCATCGCTGTGGGTGTCAGGCTTGAAGTAAGCCATCTCCCTAGGGTAACGCTCCATATAGTTGAAGTGGGAACCATAGGTGTGGAGCACGACGAAGAGTTTCTTGTATTTCTTGCTCAATACCTTGTCGAGGATAGGGAGCAATTCGGCATCATAGATGTTGCCATTCTTGTCTGCCTTCACTTGGAGGGTCTTACTTCCGTAAGCCTTGGTGAAAGCTTCGTTGCAATCTCCAGTCTTGATGAATGCCCACTCGTTGGCTTGCTCGCCTAGGAAGTCGATGAACGAGTGGTTGGGCAATTGGTTGCTGACGAAGACGGTATGGAATCCAGCCTCTCGGAAGGCGGCGAGGATACCTTTCTCATGGAAGAGATTCTCGAAATTGTCGGCTGATACTTGCGATAGAAGCATCGGCACACTCTTGTGAGTGGTGTTCGACTGGGTAGTTGCCTTGTCAAAGACCATCAGTCCTTCGGTCTTGCTAAGCAACGGATTGGTGTCTCGCTTATAGCCGTAGAGGCTGAAGTTGTGTGCTCTCGCCGTCTCGCCGATCACCATCACATAGATTTCGGTGGAGTCGGCTAAATGGCTATCAGAAGTAGCATCCTGATAGCTTGGCTTGGCATCAAACTTGAAGTTCTTGCTCGCCTCCTGGTAGTTGATGCTGGCATTGTTGCGCTGCACAGCTAAGCAGAGGTTGTAACATACATTGACAGGGTAGAGTTGGTCTCTCATCTTGTAGTTCTCCACCTGAATATAGGAGAGGATGAGGCTGAACAAGCCCAAGATGGCGAAGCCCACGCCCCACTTGCGTGAAGTCTTTTTCCAAGCATCGGAGAGTAATGGGTATTTCTTGCCACGGATGGACACGATGCCCAAGATGAGCAGAGGAAGATAGACGATGAACACGCCTGCTACAGCTGGCACGAGGTTGTCGAGCAATTCCATCGCCTCACCAGGGTTGGTAGTGACGAGGTTGAGGAACATATCTACAGCGATCACTCCCTTGCCAAAAAGATACAGCAAGACGAGCTGGAAGGCTGCAAAGAAGATGAGGATGAAACACCACCACACCATCTTGCCTGTCTTCTTGCAGAGCGACATCAAGAGCGCATAGATGCCGAGTGGCAAGAGGATGTTGGCAGCTGATGCCCAAAGAGAAAGATGCTCCGTGAAGCAAAGGGCTATGTTGGGTAGCATCAAGGCTATCACCGCATAGACGTAGAGAATGTTGTTGAAATTCTTTTTGATATTATTGAAGTTCATTCTTTATGATTTATGATAATAGCATCAGCCCGATTCCATATAGTTTCGGCATCAGCCTTATTCTAGCTTAAAAGCGCTAGGCAAATTATTAATTCTTAATTAATTAAAACGCTTCGTTGATACTGAAGAGGAATCCTGTTTGTCCCGCCTTGCCAAATCCATAGTCGAGTCTGACGTTGACGTTCTTCTTGAATTCCCAGCGATAGCCGATACCGAAATTAGGTAGGATGTGTCGGCTTCTCATCCCGCTGAATTTGTGGAAGACGGTGCCAGCTCCTACCCAAGTGGTGAGGCTGTTTCGCTTCCATACGTGCTGGCGAAGTTCCACTTGCGCCTCCATCTTGTGCTTGTCTCGATAGCGTCCCTCATAGTAGCCTCGCATGGAGTTGCTATTGCCGAGCAGTGCCATCATGCCCCAAGAGGGATTGCCGAAGTTGAGCATCGTTCGGAAGTCTTCTGCCAAGATGGCTCCTTTCCATACTCGCTGGTAGGCATCCACCTGTAGTTCGGTGGTGCTGAAGGCATAGTCGTTGCCCATAAACCTCGGACGGAAACACTGGCTGAGGTTGATGTAAAATCCTCGATGGGGATAGGTGAGCACATCACGGGTATCATAGACGGCAGAGAAGCCGGCACCAATGTTCCAAGTGTGCTGGTCCATGCCGTTGAGCAGTTCAGGACGCTCGATGCGTCTGCCAATCACGTAGTCGTAGCTCACCATCGGACCGAGGTAGAGGTTGTCGCCCAAGTGGAAGAGGAAACTCGCCTTGAAGCGTGCCTGCCATCGTTTCATGTCGCTCTTGTTGCTGTCGTCATCGCCCATGTCATATCCCATGCCCCAGAACTTGCAGGGGAAGGAATAGAAATAGATGGTGTAGTCGGCACGATACTTGTCTTGTGGAAAGATATGCGTGCCTCGGATGCCCAGCATATAGAAACCTACGGTGCTGACATCGCCAAAGAGGGATACATTGGATGGAGGAAGAAGCGTGTCATTGGCGTTGGCACGGTAAAGACCGGCTGCCACGAGTCCAATGCCCAACTTGGTGTCGGTACTGTAGTGTGGACCGCCAATGATACTGAAGTCGAATTTCTTGTGCTCTTTATTCTTGTTGGCATCATTGAAGTAGTCCAAGAATCTCGTCAGAAGCGACTTTTTCTTGGTCAAAGTATCTTGCTTTGTGGCGGATTCGTTCACCCACGAAGAGTCTGCCTCCATATCGCTAGACGGAACGGGGACATAACAGAGTTTGGGCTCGCTTGCTTCTACGGCTAGATAGACCATGAAGCATAGGAACATGGCAAGTAAGTACTTCATAATGATACCAGTTGATCAATAAGTGCCTTGGGAGGCGTTTTATATATAATAGAGGTGGGATGGTTAGTAAACCAATCCCACGTTGTCAATCCAGAATGTGTTGCCTGGTGTTCCGATAAACGCACCGCCGTGTGATGAAGAGAACTGGAGCACGAGGTGAGACGGAGTCTCATTGGCTGAAGCCCAACCGATTTCCTTGACAGGTACGCTCTTGCCCTTGCTGTTGCGGGCATAGTCGGTAGAACGCAATCCCATGAGGGAGGCATTGTAACCTGCCATGTGACGGATGTCGCCATAGTGGATTTCATAGGTGGCTCCCTCTACCCATCCGCTGGTACTCTTGCCATATTTCACTACCACAGTGCCCACACGCTTAGCCGTGATGTTGCCCTTGGCATCCTCATAACGCTTTTGGAGGAAGAGGAGGGTGACGGCGTAGTCGTGACCTTGCACGGTAGAGGCGCTACTGAATCCTGTCTGCTTGATACGGGTAGGACTCGTGCTGAGCTGAGTCTTGTAGTCGTATCTCAAAGCCTTAGGTCGGGCGGTGAAAGGAATACCCCAGTTGATAGCCTTCGGACCATCCTTGGTACCAGTGATAGGTTCGCGAACATCACCGAGGAAGAGGGAGCCTGCTGCCAACACCTTGATGTTGATGAGTCCCAATACCTTTACTTTCTCGATATGGGTCACGAGCTTGGCGCAATGTCCGTGTCCAGCGTGAGTGTCACGATAAACGGAGCAGTTGGTCTTGTAGATGCCAGAAACGTGAGCCATCACATTGGAAGTTCCCCATGGAGAACCGCCCTTGTTGGTATAAGGAGTGGTACCGCTGAGTGTCATCGAAGGACCTACCTCGTAGAGTGTCTTTTGGTTACCACCGATAATTCCTGATTCCTTTACATTTCTAATTACCCAATGGTCCATGTTACCATACTTGAATGGAACAAACTTGCTACTCTGTGCTGCCATTGACATGGTTGAGCTGAGTGTCAAAACCGAAACTAATACTTTTAATTTCATTACTGTAACTTTTATTTCTTTTCTGTTTCTTTTCTATTTCTTTTTAATTTCGGGTGCAAAGTTAGGAAAATATTTTGGTATTGCGAGTTTTTTAGAGAGAAAAATGCAAAAAAGCAAGAAGATATTAGCTATTCTGTTGATTTTTAGGAGGAATAGAACAAAAAAGACGGACTCCCAGGAGGAAATCCGTCTGCTCTATTGTATTCTTAGTATGTGCCTAGGCTTTTCCAAAAAAGTCCCGAGGTTTTTGGAAAAATGTCCCGAGGAAATCTGAAAAACGTCCCGATGTTTTTTATAATACGTGCCTATGTTCTTCTGTGGATGTGTCGATATCCTTCGGAATGTGTGGCGATTAAGGGAACTTTGGGTAATCGTCGAAGTTTGGCTTTCGCTTCTCCAAGAAAGCCTTGCCGCCTTCTTGCGCCTCATCCATCGTGTAATAGAGCATCGTGGCATCACCTGCCAATTCCTGGATACCAGCCTGACCATCCAGTTCGGCATTGAGACCTGCCTTGATCATGCGGAGGGCGAGTGGGGAGCGCTCCATCATGATCTCAGCCCATTCCACGCAAGTGTCTTCGAGCTTGTCGAAAGGAACCACCTTGTTTACCATGCCCATCTCCTCGGCTTCCTTGGCCGTGTATTGCTTGCAGAGGAACCAAATCTCTCTTGCCTTCTTCTGCCCCACCATTCTGGCGAGATAGGAGGCACCGAAGCCTGCGTCGAAGCTACCTACCTTAGGACCGGTCTGTCCGAAGATGGCATTCTCGGAGGCAATGGTGAGGTCGCACATCACGTGAAGCACGTGACCGCCACCGATGGCATAGCCGTTGACCATGGCGATGACTGGCTTGGGCAAGCGACGAATCTGCATCTGCACGTCGAGCACATTGAGACGAGGCACACCATCGGTGCCCACGTAGCCGCCACGACCTTTCACGTGCATATCTCCACCTGAGCAGAACGCCTTGTCGCCAGCTCCCGTCAAGATGACCACACGGATGTCTTGGCACTCTCGGCAGTAGCTGAAAGCCTGTGACATCTCCCAGGTGGTGAGTGGGGTGAAGGCGTTGCGATAACGCCCTCGATTGATCGTAATCTTTGCGATGTGGTTATACTCTTCGAAGATGATTTCCTTGAAATCAAATCCTTCTATTTTCTTCCATTCTCTCATTGTATATTTTTGTTTGTTTCTACTTCCCTTCTTTTAAAATCCCCCTTATTCTAGCTTGTGTTCGTTCAAACATCTCTCGACTGCTCAACAGTTCCAAGGTGTCGTAGTATTCCTTCAAGACCCGGTTGTCTGTCTCGATGTCGGTGAAGACTTCAAGGAGCATCGGACGGTCGGAATCTGCATGGATAAGTTGGTCGATGCCGTACTTCAGCGATTTCATGTCATCGGCTCCCATATAGACGATGTTGTTTGCCTGACATGCGTTCACGGCTGAGGTGTGGTGCTCAGCCATCACGAGCCGTTCACGGGCATCGCTCTGCTTCAGTCCTTCAAACTTGCCGAAGATGGCACCGCCGCCATTGTTGAGTACGATGATGCGAAGACTGCCATCCAGGTTTTGGTTCCAAAGGGCGTTCTGGTCGTAGAAGAAGCTCAGGTCGCCAAGCACGCAGAACACCTTGTTGTTGGATTGACTTCTCAGTCGCACGCTCTCTGACAGATATTTCGACAGACCGGCTGCCGCTGAGAGCGTACCCTCGATGCCATTCACGCCTCGCAGACAGTGAACATACATCTTGGCATAAATGCAAGCCAGTCGGATAGCCATGCTGTTGCCATAGAAGAGGCGGCACTCATCGGTATCACCATTCCAGTTGGCGAGAAATTCCTCTTGGAAGTATTTCACGGCTGCCATGCTGCTGAACGCTGGGTCGTAGTCTCTTGCGTGGTGATCAGCCGATTTCAAGGCGTCATTCCACTTCTTTATGTATTCCTTGACCTCGTCCTCATAGGCTTGCTCGTTGTCCCTCATGCTCTCTGCCAGTGTGTTGGAATCTGCCGCAAAGATGCGGTCGAGGTGCATGAAGGTATCGACACCATCGCCGTCCTTGCTCACTCGCCATACCTTGGCATCCTTGCAACTGCGCAAGAACTGCTTGAGTCGCTTGCTCACAAGGCAACCGCCCACATAGAGGATGAAGTCGGGCTTGTAGGCTTCGATTTCTTGCAATGCTTTCTCGTCACCGCTTTCTCTTGCAGCCTTCTCCTTTCGTTCCAGTGCTGCTAGCACATCGTCAAAGTGATGAACACCTTGAGCCAGTCCTCCACAACCTTGATGACCGAGAGCGGTAGGTTCGCAGAGCACCACTGCCCACGAAGCCATGTCCTTGATGCCATATACTTGAGTGGTAGGGTAATCTTGTCCCACGACAATCATCGGACGCTTGGCTTGCAGGAAGTCTCTGATGTCGTAAGCATCAAGGCTCTCGTAACGGCGAGGGGTTACATATCTTGTGCATCTTGCTTCTGGCAATTGCTTCTCCGTAAACTCGTAGAGAGGTTCTTGTATCTGAATATTGATATGAACGGGTCCCATCTTGCGATGCACGCAGTCGATGATGGCTTCGTTGGCTTCTCGCTCGCACATCCAATGTTGTTCTTCGTTCACGATGACAGGTAGGTTGACGCTTCGGTTGACCAACGACCCGAACACGTTGGCTTGTGGCAAGGTCTGTCCATCCTGCTGTCCAATCCATGCTTCAGGGCGGTCGGCAGAGATGAAGATGATAGGCAACTTCTGGTAGTATGCCTCTGCCACGGCAGGGTGGAGGTTGAGCAGTGCCGAACCCGATGTGACGCAGACGGCGACTGGTTCGGGGCACTGTGATGAAGGATTGCCCAAAGCCAAGCCGATGGCGAAGAATCCTGCGCTTCGCTCATCCGTCACGGGATAGCACCGGATGCCCTCCAGCTTATTGAGGTTGTGTACGATAGGCGCATTTCTGCTGCCCGGACAAACCACCACTCTTCTGCAACAGTGACTCTTCAAGACACTGGTCAGGATATTCACATTCTCAATATTGCTAAACACGGGAATAAATGATAATGTATAATTAATAATGTATAAATAGGCTTGCGCCCTTCTAAGCTATTGAATTCTTCACTTCCCCACAACTTTCCTCATCGTCTGCATCTTCGCCTCGGTCTCTAGCCATTCCTTCTCCATCTCGCTCTCGGCGAGGAGACCGCCACCGGCATAGAGGTCGAACTTGCCACCTTGGTGGATGTTCATGCAGCGAAGGGATACATAGAGATGAGTTTCGCCATTCGGCATCAGCGGACCGACAAAGCCACTGTAGTACTTGCGGTCGATGCTCTCGTTGTCGAGGATAAACTGGCGTGTCTCTTCCTTCGGAATACCGCAGATGGCTGGGGTAGGGAATAGCTCGTCGAGCACATCGCCTAGACAGTCGATGTCGTCAAGACGGAAGAGGAAGTCGGTGCGCAGATGATAGAGCTGGGCGGCCATCGTCGTGAAAGGTCCCTTCTTGGTATAGTGTTGCGAGAACTCTGAGATGACATCCTCGATGTAATCGGTGACGTATTGTTGCTCCATTTGGTCCTTCTCTTGCCATTCCACTCCCTCGATAGGTTTATCTGAGACGATTGTGGAGGCGGGAGCTGGTTGGGTGCCAGCCAAAGCCATGGTCTTAAACTCGCATCCGTTGCCACTCAAGAGAATCTCCGGGGTTGCCATCAGCCAAGTGCCCGACTGGGTGGTGGAGACGAGGGCGATGAAGAGACGAGGATACATCTGGCAGGCTTTCAGGAAGAGTTCCTTTGTCTGGATGTGAGCGCAAGCTTCACTTTTCATCTTTGAGCATCTCGCCAAGACAATCTTGTCGAACTTGCCTTTTTCGAGTTGCTCATGGAAAGTCTCGAAGTCTTGGGCGTATGCTTGTTTCTCCTTTTTGCTGGAAAGAGATACCTCAGACTCTTGGATTGTCATTTCGGCTTTCAACTTGATATGCTTCACTACGTCGGGGCGCATCAGGAGAATCGGACACTCTTCTGAAGGCATGAAGGGAGCGATGACAAAGCCCGACTTCCCGTTCAGCTCATCCACGGATGAGAGTTTTTCGGGGTCATCGTCGTTTTGCATCACGAGCGTATAGCTGTCCTTGTAGGGCAGACGATAAAATGCAAATGCTGCCATTGCCGTCTAGCCCTCCTTGCCTAATGGTTTGTCCTCGGCCTCTTCCAGGTTCACCTTCTTGTCGGTGTTGTCCTTCTTAGGTGTGAAGACGTAATTGGTGACCTGCACGGTGCAAATCAAGTCGCCATTGGAGTTCTTGATATCCACTTGCCAGGTATGCAAGGTTCTTCCCTTGTGTATGAGTTTGCCATAAGCGGTTACGGTGTCGCCTTCCAAAACGGCGAGCACGTGGGTACCGCTCACGTTGATGCCCACGGCTATCTTTCCAGGACAAGCGGCAAGAGAGCCTACGCCAGCCAAGTTCTCAGCCAATGCGAGTGAGGCACCACCACTGAGAAAACCGAAGGGCTGCTTGTTGCGCTCATCCACTTTCATGGATGCTTGCAGGGTGTCAGGTTCTGGAGTTGATATAAAGTGCATTCCGAGGGTCTTGGAGAGGCCATCGGATTTCTCTATTCTTTCGATTAAATGTTCGATGTTCATAGTTATTTCCTTTCTTTGTTTTTCTTCGGCAGATACGCCTATGTGGTGCAAAGATAGATAATATTCGGGAAACAACCAAAAAAAAGAGACAATCTTTTTCAGGGATTGTCTCTTTTTATGATAAGATAGATATTGTTATTGATCGTTATACTTGATTTCCACCTCGTGCAAATCCACGAACTCGCCGTTCTTTCTCTTTCTCTCCACCAGCATGTTGAAGAGCTTGCGCTTGCGGCTGCCCTCGATGAAGCGGCGGAAGAACACGTTAGGAATCGCTACACCCAGGGCGATGCAGATGATGGCGAGCGATGCCTTGATGGCATTGTTCATACCTACGGTGACCTCGCCTACCACGCCGTGCATGTCGATGAAGGCAAACAGGGCACGATACATCAATACTCCAGGCACCATTGGGATGACACTCGGAATGGTGATGCACTGGTGTGGGGTGTGGAACCAGTGACGAGCCTTGATGACGATGACGCTGATCAAGGCTGAACCTGCCAAGGAACCGACGCTCAAGCCCATGTCCAAGCCGATGTTGCCATTGCTAGGACCCAAGTTGACGAAGTTGCGGAAGCAAACGGCTATGATACCTCCCATTGCCACAACTGGCAAGAGTCTTCTTGGAATGCTGAAGATGGTGGAGAAGCCCATGGCTGATACTGCTGCTGCGATGGCAAACTCCCAGTACTCGTGGTGAGGTGTCATGGTGAGGTCCTTGACGAAGTTGTCGATGTGGCATACTTGGATGGCGAATGCGATACCGAATGCCATCGCCAAGACCATCAACAGGGTGTTCAGTGCTCGTACCATTCCCACCTCTATATATCCGTCAAGCATATCGTTGACGAAGTTGATGAGTGGCACTCCCGGCACGATGAAGAGGGCGCAAGCCATCAATGGATGCCATGGGGTATCGGAGTGCATGAAGCCAGGCAGGCTGGATGCGATGGCTGGGTCTAATGACAAGAAAGAGGTCAACCAAGCGATCAAGGTGGCTACGAAAGCCGAGATGCCGATTGCCACATAGTTGTTGCAGCCCTTGGTAGGCAAGTACATGCGAAGACGGAAGCCCAGGATGGCTGCCAATGAACAGAAGAAGAAGGCTGGCCAGTCGCAACCGAACTGGATGCAGAAGCCGCCACAGGCGAAACCTCCACCGATGGCTACTTGCCAAGGGGTGAAACTTCTTGGGGTAGCCTGCACCTCGTTGAGGGCTTGCTCATATTGGTCGAGCGAGTAGTCTTCCTTGATGGCGCGCCAAGAGAGCTTGCTGATCAGGGAGATGGAGGTGAGGTTGATGCCATGCTTCTCGCAACGTTGGAACTTGGTGAAGGAGTGCTCTTCGTCACTGTAGTTCACCATCAGCACGTTCCAGTTCACGTAGAGGTGCATGTATCTTTCGTCCAGTCCGAGGAAGGCGGCGGTACGTTTCATGGTTCGCATGATGCGAGATGTATCTGCGGCACTCTCCACCAATATCTTGCCGGTGCGGAGCAGCAGGTCGAGCTTATGGCGAAGCTCTGCCTCCGAAATCTCCTGGCACTTGCAGTTCTCCTGGTCATTGCCACACTTACAGGTTCCTTTCTTTTCACTGTTGGCTAAGATAGCCCCTAATTCATTCTCCTTTTCCATGAATGTCTGTTTATCTTTTCTTTATCTGATGTTTTTGTATGTTTTTATATTGAAGAGGGTGTTCGGGAGTGGATTACCCGAACACGAAGATGATAATCTGAATGGTGACGATGCGCAGGAACATGGCGAATGGATATACGTTCGCATAGCCCACGGTAGGCGCGTCTGCCGATGTCTGGTCTCTTACGTAAGCCAGGGCTGATGGGTTGGTGTTGGCACCTGCCAATACACCGAGCAGCGTGAAGTAGTTGATGTGGAAGACGAATCTGCCGATGATGCCACCCAAGATGATAGGTATCATGGTGATGGCGATACCATATACGATCCATATCATTCCCTTCTCCGTGGCTACGGTCTCGATGAACTGCTCACCTGTGCCTAGTCCCACACATGCCAGGAAGATGCAGATGCCGATTTCTCGTAGCATCAGGTTGGCTGAGATGGTATTGTAGGTGACGAGGTTGTACTTTGGACCGAAGTAGCCGATGAGGATGGCTACGACCAATGGACCACCGGTCAATCCGAGGCGCAAGTTCTCATTGATGCCTGGGATGAAGAATGGGATGTTGGCTACGATACAACCGAGCATGATGCCCAGGAAGATAGGAATCAAGTTAGGGTAGTTGAGGCGCTTCATCTGGTTACCCAACACCTTCTCTGTATGACTGATGGCAAGCTCGGTGCCCACTACGGTGACACGGTCGCCCAACTGCAATTTCAAGTCTGGTGTGGCAATCAAATCGACACCGGCACGGTTTACACGGGTGATGTTGGTGCCGAGGTTAGAGCGAATCTGCAACTGGGAGATAGACTTGCCGTTGATGCCCGGTTTGGTGATGAGGATGCGGCGAGTAATCAACTCGTTGCCGAACTCCTCCCAAGCCATCTCTACCTTCTCGCCGAGCAGGGCAATCAATGGCTCCTGTACGGAAGGATGGGCTACCACATACACGATGTCGCCCTCGTTGAGGATGGTCTGTCCGTTTACCATCTCCTTGGTGCTAGTACCTTCGGAGCGATGTATCTGGGAAATCATGAAGTCGCGGTTCAAGATATGGCGCACCTCCTTGACGGTGTCTCCGAAGATCATCTTGTTGGTAATCTTCACGGAGAATGTGTTGAGGGTCATCGCCTCCAAGTGTCCGAATCCACGCTTGGCCTGTGCTTCCTCCTCGCCCTTGTTGATGCGGAGGGCATAGCGCAAGACGATGAAGGAGAGGATGACGCCGAGCACACCCATAGGGTAGGCGATGGCATAACCGGCAGCTATGGAAGGAGCGTCGATGTGGCGCAGGTCACTGTAAGCCTGCTGGGCAGCACCCAGTCCAGGGGTGTTGGTGACGGCACCCGACAAGATACCAGTCATCGAGGTGATGGAGGTATTGGAGAAAGAGTAGATGACGAGGGTGGTGATGATGCTCAGTGCTACCACGATGATGCTGAGCAGGTTGAGGCTCTTTCCACCGTTCTTGAACGAGGAGAAGAAGCTAGGACCTACCTCCAAGCCAATGGAATAGACGAAGAGTATCAAGCCGAACTCCTTGAGGAAGTGGAGCAGGTGCTCGTCGAGGTTGAGAGAGAAATGGCCGAAGATAAGACCGATAAATAGAATCCATGCCAAACCGAGCGAAACACCTTTCACCCTGATTTTGCCTAGAGATAAACCCAGTGTGATGACCAATGCCAGAATCATGACAGAGTGGGCTACGCCACCTCCCCAAAGGTCAGGGAAGCCGTAAAACAAGTTTCTAATGATGTCCATAACTACTAGTAATTTTGAAATTTCGGGTGCAAAGGTACTAATTTTTATTCATTTATGATTCTGTATCAGCCTTTTTTTGTAATTTTGCAAGCAAGAATTTGACTTAAATAATAGAATAAGGTATAGAATATTGCCAAAAATGGAAAAAATACTAGAGAATAGAGACAAGCAGCCTCTGGCTGAAATCAAGGATAAGCGCATCGCTGTCTTGCTGTCGGGCGGTGTCGATAGTTCGGTGGTCGTGTGGGAGTTCGCCCGACTGGGCTTGCATCCCGACTGCTTCTACATCAAGATAGGTCCTGAGGAGAAGGAGGAGTGGGATTGCTCCTCCGAGGAGGATTTGGAGATGGCTACGGCTGTGGCTCACAAGTATGGCTGCAAACTCCAGGTGGTGGATTGCCACAAGGAGTACTGGAGCGAGGTGACTCGCTATACGATGGACAAGGTGAAGGCTGGCTTCACCCCCAACCCCGACGTGATGTGCAACCGCCTCATCAAGTTTGGTGCCTTCGACGAGAAGATGGGGCACGACTACGACCTTATCGCCACTGGTCATTATGCTCAGACCGAGACGGATGAGAATGGTGACAAGTGGCTCGTCACGAGTCCCGACCCTGTGAAAGACCAGACCGACTTCTTGGCTCAGATAGAGTCGTGGCAGTTGAGAAAGGCGATATTCCCAATCGGTCATCACATCAAGAACGAGGTGAGAGAGATTGCCGAGGAGGAGCATCTCATCAATGCCAAGCGCAAGGACAGCCAGGGCATCTGCTTCCTAGGACAGATCAACTACAATGATTATATCCGTCGCTATCTAGGCGAGCATCCAGGCGATGTCATCGAGATGGAGACGGGCAAGAAGATAGGCGAGCACAAGGGCTTGTGGTTCCATACCATCGGACAGCGCAAGGGCTTGGGCTTTGGCGGTGGTCCTTGGTTTGTTATCAAGAAGGACGTGGAGCACAATATCCTCTACGTGAGTCACGGCTATGACCCTCAGACAGCCTACAAGAAGGACTTCCCCCTGCATGATTTCCATTTCCTCACTCGTGAGGTACCGATGCAGAAGGTCACTTTCAAGATACGCCATACACCGGAGTATCATCCAGCCACCATCGAGAAGTTGGAGGATGGCAGATGGATGATTCATTCAGAGGAAGCCATACATGGAGTCGCTCCCGGACAGTTCTGTGTGGTGTATGATGAGAACCACCATCGCTGCTATGGTTCGGGCGAGATAACGGTGTAAGCGATTGATATTGCACTTCTAAGCATTCATGAGGCAGAATGCTTAGAAGTGCCATTTGATATCCACTCCCATTTGGAAGGGATTGCCGCGCTGAGCGAAATATTCCTTCTTGCCAGTGGCGGCATTATCGACAGCGAAGGTGTTGTAATGGGTGTCGGTGAGATTCCTGCCCCAAAGACTGATGAGCATGCCGCCCAAGTCGAGGTCGAGGTGAGCGCCTAGCACCGCATACATCTTCTGGGCATAAGAATTGGCGTTGTCCCAATAAGTCTTGCCCTGTGCATGAACATTGGCTCCTATGGTGAGCGACTTCATCGACAACCAAGCGCGGGATGGCGATGCCGACTGGAGGTCGAGGCGATAATCCACCATGGCAGCCAAAGTGTTCTGTGGTACATAAGGCACCGTCTTGCCCTTGTAGCTTACCGCTTCGCCATTCGCTTGTCCGTTGCCATTGTCACTTCCATCTCCATTTCCGTCTTCATATTCGTCAAATTGGGCACGGGTGAGTCCATAGCTCACTGCCCAGTCCAATTTTCCATTCACAGCCTGCCCCTTCAGTGCAGCCTCGACGCCGCAACTGTGACTCTTGCCTGCATTTACCATCATGCGACCAAAACCATAGTTGCCTGCCATCACGGAGAGCTGCTGATTGCGCACTTGCATGTAATAGGTACTGAGGTCGAGGTGCATCATGTGGTCGAAGAGATTGAGATGAGCACCCAACTCATAGTTCCATGAAGTCTCAGGCTTGAAGGCGATGGTCTTGTTCACCTTGTCATAGTCCTCTTCGGAATGCGGCACGTCGTAATTGCCACGCATCGCTTGCTGACGGTTGGCATTCAATTCGGTTTGCAAGATGTCGCTAAACATCTGTATGTTGTATCCACCAGCTCGATAGCCCTTGCTCACGATGGCATACACGTTGCTGCCCTGTGCGTCTATCTTCCAGTTGATACCTATCTTTGGGAGCACCTGATGATAGTTGTCGCTGGTCTCGTGGTCGAGCACCGAACGGAGCGTGTTGGTAGCCACTTGTCCCATCACGTTGGCAGTCATCGCCATGTAGGCGGAAGAGGCATAGTGGATGGCAGTGTGCATGAAGTCGTATCGCAAGCCGATGGTGGCGGTCAGTCGATCAGTGAGTTCCAAGTTGCTCTCATGGAAAACACCAAGGTTCCATTGTGGGGTGTGGAAGAGTCCTGGCGCCCCCATCGTCACGTCCATCTTCACGCCGCCCGCTCTCTCTATCCTTGCTACCGCAGTTGCTTGTGCCTGTGCCTCGCTCATCCCCTGGGCGATGAATAGCTTCGCCATGGAGGTGACCATCGATGTGTACATCTGGTTTTGGATGGCATTGCCGATAGGACGGGTCATCCCCTCGTTGAAATAGACCGGACCATTGGTCTTCAGCCAGTTGTAGGAGAAGAAGGCTCCAGCTGTCCAATTCCAAATGTCACCTACGGGCTTGCGACTCTTGAAGGTCAACTCCTGGGTGATGGCGTTCTGCAACTGCTCTTGCAAAATGCTCATATAGTCGGTGGGCAGATAGTCTTGGTCCATCAGCATACGGTCTTTGAGATATTGGTAGCTGGTGGTGGAAGAGAAGGAGAAATCTCGTCCTTGGTGCTGGATGTCGAGGCCCGTGATGAGGGTGTTGCGTCGGTAGTTGCCGGCAAAGGTGGAGGCAGGGAGTTCGGTCTTGCCTGTCTCCAAGTTGAGCTTGCCGTATGGGAAACCGTTCTGATCTACATACTGATAGTTGGCGAGCCAGTCGATGCTCCATCCTTTGTTCCACTTGGTTTTCAACTGCAGTTTGCCACCTGCCTCATCATATTTGTCGGCTCTCTCGCCAGTGTGTGTGTTGCGAAAGAATCCCTTCTGTCCCTCATAGAATCCGGCTGCGGAGAGGGCGACGTGGGTGCCCAACTTCTGATAGTGAGCCGCCTCTATATTGCGGTAATAGCGTGAACCGTATGAGAGTTTGATGTCGGTACCTTTGTATTCGAATGGGTTGCGAGAGAAGATGCGCACGAGACCTCCCTCCGAGTTTTGACCGTAGAGCGTGCCTTGTGGACCACGGAGCACATCCACACGACTGGTCTGATAGTTGTGCAGATTGAATGCAGCCTTGCTCATCAGGGGAATGCCGTCCTGGTAAATGCCCACGGCAGGACTGTTGACACGGCTTCCGATGCCACGCACATACATGGCGCTGGAAAGACGCGAACCATAGTTGGGCATCGTGAAGTTGGGGATATAAGAAGACAGTTCGCGCAAGTCGTGAACTCCCAGTTTCTGTATTTGAAAACTGCCGAGCGAGGTACTGCTCAGCGATTGTTGGCGAAGACGGTAGGTTTCCTTGGGTTGTGAGACCACGACCACCTCGTCGATGTCAAACACCTTGCTGCTGTCGGCGAGCAAGGAAATGGCGGAGTTATCCGTAATACCATAGGCTGTGTGTGCCTCGGTCATAGTGGGCAGTCCTGCTGCAACCATGGCGAGGACTAACATTTTGTGATTCATTTGATTTTCTTTTTTGCTTATGATTGAATTCTTTTTACTTCTAAATGATTTCGGCTGCAAAGGTACTGCCAATTCTCGCTAGATGTTATCCTTATTTATAATGATTGTCACCTCTTATGAAACAGAAAAAGGTAGATTCCAAATGTTTGGAATCTACCTTTTTTACTAACTAACTAACCTATGAATGTACTCTATCTATTCACCAATCTAATCAAATGTGTGGTATTCAAAGCATTGGGGTGATGTTACTTCACCTCAATGTTCTTGGTTGTCTTAGCCTCTTCCTTTGGAGTCAACTTAGGAATTTCGACCTCAAGTATGCCATCGGCAACCTTGGCTGAAATCTTCTCACGGTCGGCATCCTCTGGCAGTGTGTAGCACTGCTGGTAGTTGCTGTAAGAGAACTCACGGCGCAAGTAGTGCTCGTGCTTATCCTCATTCTTGTGCTCCATCTTGTTCTCGATGGCGATGCAGAGATTGCCATCGTTGTCAAGATTGATGCGAACCCACTCTTTCTTCAAGCCTGGAGCAGCAACCTCCATGGTGTAAGCCTTCTCGTTCTCTTTGATGTTTGTAGCAGGAGCGGTAGCGCTAGTACGTGGCATCAAGTCTGTATCAAAGAAATTGTCCTCAAACCAATTTGTCAACCAATCTGAATTATTATTTCTACGAGCTAATAACATAATTAAAACCTCCTATTTTTAAATTTAACTTTCACCCTCCCCATTTGCAACTCTTGTGCCATTGGCAGCTGGCTGATGATAGGCGTTTCTTCTTTGCCAGAAATGGCAAGACTAGCTGAAATAATGACACGAAAGTATAAATTATTTAAGTTTTGCTGACAAAATCGATGGAGGAAGAGTGATTTGCCTTCTTGCCAGCTACGCTGGTCACGTATCCTGTGGTTTATGAATAATGGAAGAAAGTGAATAGATATGCAGTTTTCTTTCCGTATGTGGAACTCATACTTTGTATCTATTACTAAGGAAAACTATAGGCGGGGATGGTGGAAAAAATGACTTTTCTTGCATTAAAAGGTAAAAATTGACAGTTTAGGCGAAAAAAGAACAATTATTTAACAAGACTTACAGAATTTATCGCTACATTTGCAGAAGTTATGATTTACATGATTATCAAATCAACCGGCAATCGGTAGGAATCATCTATTACTTATAATTATTTATCAAATCAAAAATAGGACTATGAAGAGAAAACAAAAGAGAGTGACACTGCTCCTTGCTTCATTGCTCGTGGGCGGGTTCTTGGTAACCGGGTGTACTAACAGTGACTATGATTTCAATGAGATTGATGCTACGATGGGCTTCGGTGGGGATGGATTGGAACTTCCTGCCAGTTCTACCATGGACATACCTTTGAAGGACGTTTTGGACTTGGAGGAGAATGGTAGTGTAAAGCTGGATGATGAAGGCAACTATCTCTTCCAACTGACAGGTAGCGGCTCCTCTGAGGCAAATCCTAAGATAGAACCTATCCGTTTGGAGGGTAGATCCTATAATGCCAATATTCCGATATCTTTGTCCGCTTCTGCTAAGGCGACCAGATCGCTGACTCTGTCTTCGGTGATTCCTGAGGTAAAGGAAAAGATGTTCGAGTATCATGGCGTTGACAAGAGTGTGAAGAGTTTGACGAAGGCAAACATGAAACCTGTTACGATGAAGTTGACGTTAGGCTTCTCTGGTATTTCCTCCGTTATCTCCAAAATCAAGAAAGCCACGCTTACCCTGCCAGGCTATCTCAGTCTGAATAGGGTGGTGGGCGATGGAAATGGCATGCCTATTCCTACGAGTTCTAGAATCGACATCGCAGACATCTCTACCAGTCGAGACATGGTATTGACCATCACTTCTAATGAACTCCTTTTCTCGGAGCAAGATGCTTACGGAACACTGTCCATTGCAAAGGATGGCAAGATAGACATGGATGGCTATTTCGGTCTGAAGATAGAAGACTTCGAGATGACGGGCACTCCTTCTGCTTCCAATATGAGCATTGCTGCCAAGGTGGAGGTGCAAAACATCGAGTTGGTGAGTGCCACAGGTATCTTCGACCCAGAAGTGAACTTCGGTTCCTTGGGTGAGGTGGATGTGACCGGCGTGCCTGATTTCTTGTCGGACGACAACGTCGTGGCAGACTTGGCTAATCCACAGATCTTGCTTACTATCAACAATGAGATGGATGCGGCAGCTACCGTCAAGGCAACTATGGCTGCAACCAAGAACGGACAGACGACTGCTAGCGTTGCGCTCCCTGAGATGCAAATCCATAAGAATAGCGTTTCACCTACTACCCAGATTTGCATCTGTCGTGCGAAGACCCCTGAATTGGTCAATCAGTATGGCGATGCGAATGTATATGCAGTGAGCAACCTCTCTACCTTAATTAATAAGATACCAGACCATGTGAGCATTGGAAATGTGGAGGCGAGAGCCGACCAAAGTCAGGAGGCTACCGTCGAGTTTGGCAAACCTTATCATATCACGCCAAGCTATAAGGTGTATGCTCCTCTCGCCTTTGGCAAGGACGCTGTCATCGAATATTCCGATCAATTCGATGGATGGAATGACGACATTGATGACCTGGAACTTTCCGAGAATACCTATGTGCGCCTGACAGCCGATGCTATCAGCAAGGTGCCAGCTGCGCTCATCCTCGAAGCTACTCCGTTGGGTGTGGGAGGTGCAGACATCAGCAACTTGATAGAGGTGAATATCAAGAAGGGCGAGGTGAGTGCTTCCACAGATGGCGAGACTGCTGTCACTTCTCCGTTGGAGGTTGAAATCCGTGAGAAGGTGAAGGGTGGACTGAAGCAACTCGATGGCTTGTCATACAAGGTACAGGGCAAGGCTACCCACAATGGAACCACGGTAGAGGGCATCACCCTCAATGCCAATAAGCACACCTTGAAACTGAACAATATCAAGGTGAAACTGGTGGGCAAGATTATCGGCGATTTCAACTAAAGAGAGTGAGACAACAGATACAATAACACACAAAGACAAAGATTATGACTAAAAATATGATGAACAATATATATAAGTACGTCTTGGTTGCCTCTCTCTTGATGGTGGGTGGCACGGCGATGGCTCAGACACTGAACTCTGCCTATTTCACAGAGGATTATAAGTTCCGTCACGACATGAACCCTGCTTTCGAAAACAAGCAGAACTATATCTCCATACCAGCCTTGGGCAATATCAATGTCAACTTACAGGGTAACTTCGGTTATCAAGATGTGGTGATGCACAATCCGATGTATGGTCAGGAGGCTGGAGCCAAGAAGATGACTACCTTCATGAACCCTTACATCTCTACCAGTGATGCACTCAGTGGATTCAGCAAGGGGCAGAACCGTATCGCTGGTGATGTTGGCATCGCCCTTCTCTCCGCAGGTTTCAAGGGATTCGGTGGTTACAATACTATCGAGGTGAATGCCAAGGCTAGCTTTGGTGCTTCCTTGCCTTACGAACTCTTTGAGTTTGCCAAGAACACTGGCAATCAAACTTACCAAATCGGTGACATCAGTGCCATGGCTCGTTCTTACGTGGAACTGGGATTGGGACACTCACATAAGTTGGGTGATAAATGGCGCATCGGTGCCAAGTTGAAGTTCCTCTTCGGCGTGGGCGATGCCGATGTGAAGATGCAGAACGTGGTGGCTGACCTCTCTGGCAACCAACTGGATGCACTTGGCAATCCGATGTGGCTGGTGAGTGGCAAGGGACAGGCGCAAGTCTCTATGAAGGGATTCACCTATAAGTCGAAGACTTCTGATTATAAGGATCCTAATCATACGGGATCTGATGGCATACAGGGTAAGTATGAGCACATCGACGACGTGGATGTCGATGGAGCAGGATTGGGAGGCTTCGGTATGGGATTGGATCTCGGTGCCGAATACAAGATTACGAAAGACTTGAAGTTGAGTTTCGCTGTACTCGACCTAGGCTTTATCAGTTGGAAAAACAATATGAAGGCTGTCAATAGTGGTGAGTCTTTTGCTTTCGGTGGATTCAGCGATGTCGCTGTCAAGAGCGAGTATGACAATACGATAGACGATCAGTGGGATTACTATAGCGACCAGTTGACAGACTTCATCAATCTGAAGGATGAGGGTGATGCAGGAAGTCGTACCACAGCCCTAGCCACTACTGTCAACTTGGGTCTGGAGTATGCCTTGCCTTCTTACGACAAACTTTCATTTGGTTTCTTGAGCAGTACTCGTATCAATGGCGATTTCACTTGGAGCGAGGGCAGATTCAGTGCCAACTGGAAACCATTGAAATGGTTGGATGGCGGTGTCAACTTCGCAGTGAGCAGTTTTGCTACCAGCATGGGTTATGTGCTCAATATCCATCCTAAGGGCTACAACTTCTTCATCGGTATGGATCACATCTTGGGCAAGACCAGCAAGGAGTTCATCCCTCTCAGCTCCAATGCTAGCTTGGCATTGGGCATGAGCATTACTTGGTAAAAGGGACGGCTAATGATTCCAAAGCTGATAATCCATCACTTGGTTGGCTTTGGAATGAACGCTGTCGCCATCGAGCGTTTGCTCTTGTAGCAAGTTGTTTTCTTCTTGGGCTTGGTTGCGCTGCTGATAGATGTAGCAGATCGTGGCAGACAAGCCTAAGATGAGAAGGCAGAGAATGGCGATGATATAAATATCGCGATGATTACTGAATGGTTGCTTGCGCAACTTTTCGATCGAGTCAGGACGGCGATGGGTGTCAGGAATTGTGCAGATGGTTGCCATCTTTTGCAAGTTCTTGTCGCCTGTCGCCTTTGCCATATCTGCTATGACCTTGCCCAGCGAGTAGATGTCGGCTTTAGGTTCTGCCTTGGCTCCAGGCAAGAGCTGTTCGGGGGCTATATAACCACTAGTGCCAGCAGGGAGCTTGAGTACATAGAAGGCATCACTGTCGGATAGTCCGAAGTCGATGATCTTGACGGTCTGTCCGGTATGTGTCACCATGATATTGGATGGCTTCAAGTCGCGATGGATGATTTGTTTGCTGTGCATATACTCCAAGGCATCCATCAGTTGGGCTACGATATGGTGGGCGAGTTCAGTAGTGAGCATTTTCCTGTCGATGAGGCTTTGGAGGGTATCGCCATCAATGTATTCCATCACGATGGTTGTGCCCATTTCGGGAATCTGTTCGATTCCCAGCGTACGACAGATGTTGGGATGCTCCAGTTGTAAACCTATTTCAAACTCTTTGGTGAGGGCTTGTTGGTAGATTGGGGTATAAAGAAAGTCCTTTTTCAGACATTTGAGGATATATCGCTTGCCATATTTGGTGGCAGAGAATAGGCGAGTATGCCCTGTCTTGGAGACATAGCATTCGGAGAGATTGCTGTAGGCAGTCTCTATAAGCATCGGCTCGTTCATGTTCATCTCCTTGTCAAGTTCCTCTGTAAAGCCAGAATTGTCAATCATGAGTGTCTTTATTTAGCAATGTTGATGATGGTGAGACCACCGTTTCTTCCAGCTACAAAGGGAGCGGTACGCTCACCATCTCGCTCAATGAAAGGCAAGTAGAGCGGTTGCTCTTTGATAAAGCAACCCGTGATAAACTTATCGCCTTGTTTCAACTTGCTGTTTTCGGAGGTGAGCACCTCGTAGAGGCTTTCACCATGATAATGTAGCTTCAGTATTCTGTTGGGGCTCCAACCTATCGTGACTTCAGAGCCAGCTTCCAGTTCGTTGCTGATCAATTGGTCTGCCATGAAGAAGGAGGAGTTGAACTTGGTGCTCTTTTTCAACCAACTCGAAAAGTCCTTGAAACTCTTGTGCCCGATATATTGGGTGAGCATATCGAGTGTCACCATCCTGGGCTTGTGGTCATCATTGACATATCCATAGAGACGCTTGAGGGTAGAGGCAGAGATTCTCTTGTCCATCTTCTGCTTGAGATAGATGGAAAACTCCTCAAAGTCGGTCGTCGTGCAGAGCGACTTGCCATATTTCTTCTCGATGAGTACTTTCAGTTCTTCTATTTCTGGTGTAGTCATATTCTGATGAATGTTGTTTTGTCTATTGATTTGTTAGTCTGCTAGGATATAGGAGAAGTTCTTCCATCCATTGCTGGATTGGTAGAATTCTGCTCTTCCTGTTGGCACATGTACCTTGCATGTGTTGAGAAAACTCGTTCCATGGGTTGCGAAGGCGTTTGGGTTGCAAACCGGTGGATACTTGGCCTCGACGTAAAGGTCGGTGAGGGGACAGTGGTCGAAGGCATAGTCGGAGATGAGTTCCGTCTTCTTGCCGATTCTCACCACCTTCAGTTGCGTGCATCCCTGGAAGGTACTGGTCGGAATCTGTTGGAGGTTGGCTGGCAATCTCACTTCTTTCACTCGACTGTCCATAAACGCTCCTTGTCCGATTTCCTTCAAGTTGTCGGGTAGGACGAAGGTTTCGATACTGCATTCCTTGAAGGCATAATTGCCAATGGCGGTGATGGTGGAAGGTAGGGTATATTCGCCTTTCTTTCCCATCGGAAACCATACGATTTCCGTGCCATTCTCATTCAAGAGTACTCCGTCTTGGCTCTTGTAGTTGGCGTTGGCTCCCGAAATGTTGATGCGCTCCAGGGCGGTGCAACCGCTGGATGGAAGAATGCTGACAAGGGATGCCGGTATCTCGATTTCCTTAAGAGAGGTACACCCCGTGAACGCATCCTTCTCCAAGGTCGTCGCATCAGCCGGTAGGCTTACCTTTTCTAGGCGAGTGCAGTTGGCGAAGAGACCTTGTCCGATGATATGGTCTTCGGTATATTGTGATGAACCATAGGGACCTCCACCAGCTACGATTTTCACTTCTGTCATGTCGATGGATGCCAGTGTGCCGGGAGTAGTCGTGCCGTCATCGTTCTGTCCCATCATCTTTCTTAGGCAGTTTAGGTCATCTCCGTTCATCGGTCCCGACAATGTGAGCGAGGTGTATTCATAGAGGTTGTTGCCCATCAAGGAGGAGAATACGCCAGCCTCGTTCAGGGAGATGGCATCACTTGTGGTGAAAGTGATGGGCTCGTCAATGGATTCACCGGCACGACTGATGGCGTATGGCCATATCAGGTAGGAGGCGTTGCGGTCTAGATGGGCGATGAGTACCTTCTGCTGTCCTTTTTCTCCTTGATAGTTGGAGAGGACGACTTTGTTTCTCTCGGCAGATGGTGCAGATGATGATAAGGCGTAATAGCATCCCGTCTCGGTGATGGCTTCTCCACCATTGTCTGTTATCTCATAGCCTACAACGACGCTCATCGGTCCATGGCTCAGTATTTGAGCTTCGCCAAGGGTTGGCTTCTCGTTGGGCAGGGTGGTGAAACTCACCACATTGCTTGTAAGGGTGGTTCTTCCATTGTAGCCTTGCAACATATAATAATAGGTAGTGCCAGCCGTGAGGTTGAGCAGTCTGAGCGATACCTGTGAGGCATTTCCGTCCGAATTGTCTGTCGTCAGTGTCTTGGTCGTCTGGCTCATGGCCTCCGTCGTGCCATATCTGAAGGTGAGTTGGGGCATGTCGGTCTCTCCCTCTATGCTTACGATGCCGTTCAGCGTAGCTTCCGTACGAGTGATGTCGGAGGCTGCTAGGGTGGAGAGGTGTGGCTCCAGATAGGTCGGTTTGTCGCTACTGCATGAGGTGACAACCATCATGAGCAGAAGGCAAATCGCCAGTGAACCTAGGGCTTTCTTATATGTCGTGAATATCTTGTGTGTCATGAGTCTCTTGTATATCATGAATTTCTTGTGTGCTATGATTCTCTATTCTCTTATAATTTGATGCCGATTCCGATGCTTCCTTGCCATTGCTTTCCTGCGATGGTGATGGCTGAGGCTGATAGGGTGAGGCGACCGATGGAACCGAGTATGCCCACTTCGCCAGCTACTCCCTTGTGGGTAAGACCGTCGTTGAGCAAGTAACCGCCTCCTTCGCTTTCACCCATTTGCCAGGCGGTGGCACTTCGTCCGTATCCGATACCTTCGAAGATTCGGAGGCTCTTGCAGATATGGTGGATGGCACCGACTGTCAGCGTATAGTTGCTATGGCGAGTCTTACCGGTATAGTAAGGTTTGTCATTTGCCTGGTCGATGTTCCCATCCTTGTCGCAGTTGCCTTCAGTCTTGCCGATGCTCTTGAAGTCGCTGCTGGCATGGAGGAAGAAGCCGTGGCGATGCATCATGGCGAAGAAGATGCCATAGGAAGGACCGTCTTGATGGAGGGCTATCGTTGCCAAGGTATAGATGCTGAGTGGCATCTTCGGCTTTACTTGCGGAATGGCAATCGTGTCTGTCACCGTCTTGATTTGGATGATGGTGTCGTGCTTCTCGGCGATGACAGGTTTGGGCTGGTTGAGCTTCAACTCATAGGTCATGCGACTCTCCAAAGGCTTGCCCAACTTGTAGTCTCTGATGACTCTCCACTGAGGGTGCTTCAAGGTGAGCATCTTGGTGCCTCTCGGAACATACAACCAGATTTCGCCTACCTCATCCTTGCGCTTCACGATGCCCAGGGGCGTGGAGAAAGCGAAGTCGGAAGGGGCTTCTACCTTGATAAGGGCACAAGCCTCGTCGTTGAGGTCGCGTACATGATGGATGAAGGCACTCACATCGTTGGGTAGCACTTGGAAACTTGCTACCGAAAACTCTTGTGAGAACATCGTGGCTTGACAGAATAGCCACATCAGTGTGGCTAGAACCATCTTGCTTGTCTTCTCTGTGAGTTGTATCTTGTTCATATTGTTCTAAGTTGAAGTCTTGTATGCTGATTACCTCGTTGCTTCCACTGATGGAGGAGGTGGGTTGCCAAGTTCTGACGTGGATGAGTGGCATCGACTTGTCTCGGAAGTCCCAGAGCAAGAAGAGATAACCATCATCGCTGTATCGGTCGCTCTTGTATTGCTGTCTCAATGTTACTCCATAGATGCCATCCATGGTAGGATGTCGCATGATGCGGAAGCCAGAGAACTTGACATCTATCTTCTGGTTGGCAGCGAATACCTTGCTGAGTCGTGAGATATAGTCTTGCTTGGAGTGGATGGCGTATGTCACCCTTGCTTCTGCCTGGCATTTATTGTCATTGGCAAGGGGTTTTACCACATTGCCAACGATGATGAGTGCCTTGTCGCTGAACACCTGTCGCAAGAAGTCGATGTCCTTGGTGGTGTAGGCGGTGCGGAAATGCTCACAATAGTTGAGTATCGTATGGCGGCGGTTTGCATCCGTCTCGTTCAACTTGCCCTGCATGATTTTTGCCGCTTCCTTGTAGAAGGGATTGTCTTTTGCCATCTTCTTGAGATCTACTTGCGAGAGGACTTTTCTCTTGTTTGTTGGCATCCCTTGTGTTGCAGTAGAAGAACTAGACAATGCTGAGGCTATGGAATTTCCTCCATTGCTTGTGGCAGCCGATGGAGAGGAATTGTCGGTTAATGTCGATGTCGTGCCTGTTTGGGTGTTCTCAGGAACGGCAGCTTTGCCATTGTTGATGAAGGTCACCATTCCTTGTCGGTCGATATATCCTTCTCGATGGGATCCCTCTTCTCTGAATCGAAGTTGACCATTGCGAAAACGAGTGTCGAGCAGACAGTTGCGCAAGGGGATGACAAAGAGTTCCTTGCCATCGGCATCCTCCACCACGTACCGCTTGCCATCCTTGCCTAGGTCTTGCTCCACCAGTTCGAGGCCCTCGTTCACGCCATATCTCGTCTCTGATGTGCTGTCCTTATAAGCAGCAAAGGGCGGTAGCCACAAGGCTACCACCCAAGCTCCAAGTAGGAGTGTGAGAAGGGATAATATATATATATCGTCTTCTTCATCTATTCATTCATTAATCATTCCACCCTTTAATTTCTCCGCCGATGTCAATCTTTACCTGCTCAGGGTTCTCGGTGATGGTCAGGTTGACGAGATGCTCCACGCCTGGCTTAAACTGGAACTTGCTCTCGAAGAGATAGCTCACACCCTTCATCACCACCTCGATGAGCGGCATGCGGTTGTCCACACGCTGCGGCACGATGATGGCAGAATAGCTATATTCATCATCCTGGTGAGCGGTGATGGACTGGCGTGTTCCTTTTACGTAGCGTGTTGCGACACCTGCTTGCAAATCGATGGTTGCTGTAGGTACAGTATTGTGAATGTACACAGTTGCTGTAGTTGGCATGTCTCCCTCAAAATCTTCGCCTTTGATCAAGCGGATTTTCAACTTGCTCATGATGTGTTTGAAGTTGAGGCTGATTGGTGCTTCTGAAGCAGCGATGCCCTTGCTGTTGGCGAAGAGTAGGTCGCTAGCCTCGTATCCACCCAGAGATGTCGCAGTCTTGGCAGTACTCTGGTCAGTGCTTACGCTGAAAGGTTGGTCTTCGATGCTGCTGATGTTCTGGGTGTATGGATAGTAGGCATAGGCATTAAAACTACCATCATCCCAGTAGAGTGTGCGACCAGATGTCCATGTATTGCCATCAAAGGTCAGCGCCTCGTTGTTGACGAGATTGCCACCTATTTCCAATGGTGTGTCAGCTTGTGCAACATAAAGACCAATCTTGTCGTTTTCCTCGAAGTTGGTATCTGTGGCACGGCTTTTCACCCCAGGATAGCTCACCGAGAAAGTCATCGGTATCGATTTCGCATCTTGTGTGCGAAGAGTTGTTGTCTCTTCGCTACAAGATGTCAATCCTATTATAGCCAACGTAAAAGTTGCGTATCTTATTATATGTTTGTTCATATTTTTTTATTTTTGAAGTTGATGAGTTAACGATGTCTTTTCACCTTTTTGCCTGTTAGTGGGCTTCCCTTGTGGAAGATAGGTGCATGCTGGTAGGTATGGGCTGTACGCTGGTCACCATTGGTTCCGAAGGCACGGCTCTCCACTACGCCTGCATCTCGCTTATCATTCTTCACAAAGTCCTCGAAAGAGTATGTTTCTCCAGCGTATCTCTTAATGCGTTTCACGATACTCTCACGGCTGATGGTGCTATAGTAAGGGATATCGTTGTTCATACAAGAGTTTGGCTCGGAGCGGAATACGCCACGATTGTGCATATATCCACCCTCATAGATATCCACGATGTCGCTATAGCGATCGTCGAAGATAAGATGGCTCCAACCTACGCTGTGCATCTTGCCGGTGATTTCCAAGTTGTCATACCAACCTAGTGATTTAGCTCCATTAAATTCCATAACGTGTCCGCAGCAAGTACAGTCACAAGCATCGATGAAAGCGTTGTGATAGATGTACTCATCACCCAACTTGCCGAATCCATGACCGCCTGCTTCATGCTGAATCACGCCTCGTGAATCGAGAGGATAGCCGTATGTGCTCTGAGGGCAGAAGGCTATTGCTGAACCGTCAGCCCACATCTGACAGATACCACCATAATCGGTAGAATTAGGTACGATGATAATCAACGTCTGGTTCAGATTATTCTTGTTGACAGTAGGAGCACCCAAAGAATAATCGAATACTTCATCATAATCTGCTCTTAAACCGACACCGCCAGTAAAGGTGGTGTTGAAACGGTTGTAGCGGATGGTGTTTACAGTACCCACACCGCTCTCGGTAGAAAGAGGCATAGCGGTATATACATTGAAGTAATCACGGTAGGTCTTATATGGCTCAATGCCGAAGAAGTACTCCACCTCCTGCTTGATGTCCTTCAGATATTCACCGCTGGCAATATCCTTGGCATTGAAGCCATCACCGAGCAATACGATGTTGATGCCACCATTGTTGCCCTTCGTTGCCTTCTGCAAGGTAATCCATTCGTCCTCACCATATTCATAGCCATACTGAGATACCTCGCATGTATGGGTGTAATCCTTGTTCTTCAAGCGGAATACCACCTTGCCATCACGGTTATCAGCATTCTTAGCCATGCCCTTGATGGTCAGAGTAACTTCCGTCTTCTTATTGCCACTAGCAGGTAAAACCTCACACCAATCTGGTTTGCTAGCCACTTCCCATTCGCCCTCGGCATTGATGGTCAATGTCTGCTTATGCTCTGTGCTCAAAGCGCAAGCCACGGATGGACGGCAAACGAGCTCGTGGTGAGCAGCGATGCGCTTGAAGTCGCACCAGCCAGTAGCAGCTTGGTACTGTGAAATAGCAGATTCGGGTACTTCAAGAGTGAAATTATCCTTCGCTACGCCATTGAAGGCTCCGCTGAGCACATGGGCAGGGGTCTCGCCTTTACATACGATACTGTAGATGCCAAAATCATTGGCAAATGCACCACCATTGTCACCCCATGTTGCTTCATATCCAATACTTTCAAGACTTTCTGGGAAGACAAGTCCTTCAATACTACGGCAGTTGGCAAAAGCTCCAGCACCGATTGACTCCAAGCCTTCTGGAAATTCCAAAGTTCCCATTAATCTCCAGTTTCCTGCAAAGGCATTTCTACCGATGGAAACCAATCCGCTAGGCAGCTTTAAAACTCCTGAGAAATCGCAACCCTTAAAGGCTTCTTCTCCGACAGAGGTGAGAGATTTCGGCAGGTTTAATTCACCCTTGAGAGGAACGCTGCTAAAAGCACCTTGGTTGATGCTTGTCAAACCATCATGGAGTTGTAATGTACCATTGAATCCTGTTCCATTAAAGGCACTTTGATTGATTGCTTTTACTCCTTGCGGAATCGTAAGGTTACCAGTTAGATTTGGATCGTTATAAAAGGCAAGGTCGCCTATATATTCTAGTTTCTCTGGCAGTATCAAAGAACCATAATAACCAGGGTTGTCTCTAAAAGCATGCCCCCTAATATATTTCAGGTTGTTAGGCAATTTTAGCTCGCAATTGAAATGGCATTCTTTAAAGGCTCCATCACCTATATACTCCAATGTGCTAGGAAGAGAAAGAGAACCTGTGAGCGAGTAGTCTTCATAAAAAGCCCAAGGACCGATATGTGTTACGCCTTCTGGGATAGTAATGGAACCTGTAAGGTTGACACAATTTCTAAAAGCGCATTCTCCGATGAGCTTTAGCTTGTCAGGTAAGATGATGCGAACAAGGGTGTTTTTTTCATTGAAAGCATTGCTGGTTAGAACACCCTCTCGCTCTTGATCGTCACCAAAGTAATTGTCTGGTAATCCAGAATGGCTTCCAAAACGACCATACACAGTAACCTCCTTCATATTCAATGATTGAAGGCTATTCATAGAATCACGCATGAAAATGAAGTCTTTCTCTCCAATTACTCCTGTAAGTTTAAGATTCTTCAATCTCGTATAATCTTTGTTGGCTGCAATAATTGCATCCTTTAGGTGATCTTTTGTTGAGTTGATAACCACATACTCCTTAGCCGTAGCATCATGGCTCACGAGGTCGTTCTCCCATGGGGTAATGCTCTCGCTTACCAGGGTGAGCTTATATTGACCGCTGCCTGCTTGCTTATCCACCTTGATACCGAAGTTCATCATCTTGCCTGCTACATAGGTAAGAACTTCATTCTTAGTGAATTTGTATGGCACACCACCGATGGTGATGCTAAAGAGGGTGGTACCTGCTGCCACGGTTTGAGGGATGACGATGGTACGCCATTCGTCACCTACACGTGATGGGATAGTGGCGGTGTTCTCCACACTGCCAGCTACCTTGACGGTACCATCGGCTAGATTGATGCTTGCCTTGCGAGCCACATTGGCTGTCAACACAATCTTCTCTGTGCTAGCCCATTCGTCCTCGGCAAAACCGTCGCCCTTAATCAGGGTAACTCTCGCATTAGACATGCGGTGAGCCATCGGCAGGCGAATCACATTGGTGGTAGGAGCCACATCGCCCACCTTGCCCCAAAGGAAGTCGCTCGCCTCGTAGCCACCCATTTCGCCATCTTCTGATGCCTTGCTCTGATCCTTCTGCACCTCAAACTGATAGTCGTCGATGCTCTCAGGATTGCCGTATGGGTAGTAGCCATATACGTCGATATGGGTATGCTTGTCTTTCCAGAAGAGGTCGTAAGCGGAATCCCACTTATAGTTGGGCTCGTCGAAGGTATGGTGCACATTGTCGCCTCGGTTACCGCTTACTTTCAATGTTCCTGGGTAGTCTCCTTCGTAATCGACGATATAGACACCCATCACATCGCCATTGCAAAAACCATTGTCGTTGACGCGAGTTACTGCAAGTTGGTCGATGTCACCTGACAACTGAATGCGGTTGCTGCTGTGCTGCCCATTGTTGTCGTTGAACATATCATCGCTACATCCTGTAAGAGCAATAGCTCCCATGACTAGCGTGTACAATAATGTATGCTTAAATTTCTTCATAGCTTTTTCTTTTAATTATTCAGCAGTTCCACCATAATCGATGCCATCGTCTTCCCACTTGGTGATATTTACATTCACACCATTGCTTGTCTTGCTAAGGGCAACGGTAAACTTATATCGCTTACCAGCTTCGAAAGAATCGAAGTTACTAGCCTTTGGAAGGTTAAAATCTCTGCCATCCACATTGACGGTGATAAGATTACCATCGCTTACGCTTTGTGGAATGATAAGTGCTTTGTAGCTACCATCTTCTTTGAGAGGGGTGATATTTGTTGCGTTGCCAGTGGCAGTAACTGAACCTGTGGAAATGTTGACTGTCGCTTGAGTCTTTAGTTGGTTAATCTTCACGTTGATGTTGGCAGCAGCGAGGGAAGAAGAGGTGAAGCCATTGCCAGCGGCTAGCGTAATGACCATTTGGCTCATTGCATGTTTGGCATCGATTTTGACAGCACTTTCGCTAGGTGCAACATTAAGGGTTTTCCCCATAAGTAAGTCGCCTGACTTGTAATCTGTCAATTTGCTTTGGTCAGTTTTCACGTTCCAAGGCATAGCTTCCACATTGGAGATAGTGGTAGTATATGGATAATATACATAGAAGTCTGCATGGGTGGTATTGTCTTTCCAATAGGTAGGAGTTGCTGCCGTCCATGTGCCTTGGTAGGTGAATTTACTATTGTCAACGTGGTTGCCTGTTGTCTTGAGAGAATTAGAAGAGCCATCTGCGTTGTGATTGACCACAAATAGGCCGATGTTGTCTCCTTCCTCAAAAACATTGTCTGTGGCACGGCTGACCATAGAAGTACTGATACGAATAGGAATCTTCTCTATTGAAGGTGAAGGACCAGGTGAGTCTCCTCCATTTTCGGAGGAACATGCGCAAATGGTTAATAGAGTGCATGAAAGTAAAATCAAATGTTTAATTCCATCCATGATTTTTTCTTTTTAAGTTAGTATTTACTTTTACCGCTGCAAAAAGGCAAATAAGCGCAATGAAAACTTGCTTTCATAATGCCAAATGCAGCTATTCGATTGCAAAGGTAGAAAAAATAAAAGTGCTGTGCAAGTCCATAATGGTTCATACTGTAAAAAACATTAAAAATAGTATATAAAGTGTGAGTTTTTATTAGAAAATCGGCAGTTCCTTTCTTCATTGGGAACTGCCGATTTGTATTTCTTTAGGCTTGATTCTTCAAGCCATTTATCTGCTCTTGTGTTAAGCCAGTGTAGGCGATGATTTGTTCGTCTGGCAATTTTCCGAGAAGCATCATTTTCGCTACCTTCTCGATGCCTTCGGTAATACCTTCTGCCTTGCCTTTCTCGATACCTTTTTCCATTCCTTTTCTGTATCTGTCATTGAGCAAGGTTCTCTCTACTCTGATGTTGTCTAGTGCCTTGTCGTATGCCCAAAGCTCGGCATCGGTGAATG
>OMGV01000191.1_pt1 | contig 46482 bp, 45 predicted proteins | sample 1646111 | NCBI WGS metagenome assembly OMGV01 (sample SAMN05578590, study PRJEB25193) | human gut metagenome | biome: Human Microbiome; feature: human-associated habitat; material: feces | host: Homo sapiens | place: USA:Birmingham | reverse complement strand
AACGTCGAAAGTACTTGGCTGGAAGCGGCCTGGGAGGATAGAAAATCGCCGGTTAGAAAAAATAAACTCTGTACTTATTGTACAGAGTTTATTTTTTTGTTATGATAATATTATGATGCATTTGTATTAGAAAGGAAGCTGTTTATGAATAGAAAACTATCCTATCCAGTATTAGCATTAGCTTTAGGTCATTTAGTTACTGATTTACAAGCAGGAGCCTTGCCTATTGTTCTGCCACAGCTGAAAGAATTATTTGCTTTAACTTATTCTCAGTTAGCTGCTATAGTACTTTTGCAAAATATCATGTCTTCTGTCATTCAACCAGCCTTCGGCTATATCACTGATAAGCATTCTTTACCTAATTTTTTACCGTTTTGTGCAGCTTTAGCTGGTGCGGGATTTGCTCTAGTTGGTTGGACAAGTTCCTATACTTTACTTTTAGCTACAGTTGTTTTTATCAGCTTAGCTAGTGCTACATATCATCCCCAAGCATCTAAAACAGTCAATTTTTTAAGTACTGATCATAATCGTGCGCAGAATATGGGTATCTTTTCTATCGGTGGTAATGCCGGCATGGCCGTAGGTTCTATTTTAATGACTTTTTTATTAGGGATGGCAGGTGGTATTCATAACACTATGTATTTTGTCTTACCTGGGTTAATCGTATTTTGGTTAATTCTTAAATATATGCCTGAGTATAAAAGAGTTAATAAGGAACATGCTTTACAGCAAGCTAAAAAATCCCTACAAGGTTCTACAGAAAAAATTTCTTATTTTAGTCTTTTTTTGATTTTATTTTATATTTTTATGCGCTCCTCTATTCATTCCGGCATTTCTACTTACTTGCCATTGTTCTTTATGAAATTTAGAGGCTTTGAAGCTGTTACAGCCAGCAGTCTTGTATCAGGATTTTTATTAGGTGGTGTGGTAGGTACATATATTGGTTCTGTTTTAAGTGATCGCTTGGGTGCTAGAAAAATTTTGCTAGGCTCAATTACCTTAAGTATACCGGCAATTTTCTGCATTACCATTGCTGCTACACCGTTTTTTGCCATGGCTGCTGTAGTAACTGCAGGTTTCTTTATTATCGGCTCTTTTGCAACAACGATTATTTTAGCTCAATGTATGTTGCCCAATAATGTCGGTATGGCTTCCGGCTTAACCATTGGCTTTAGTGTTGGTTTAGGCGGATTTGGTGTAACTATTTTAGGCTTTTTAGCAGACAATTATGGATTAGATTTTGTGATGCGATTATTAGTCTTTTTACCGATTACTGCTGCTTTAGTGGCGATTAAAATTCCTATTCCTAAAAGTCTGCAGAAATAAAAATTTGTAATTTTATAATAGTGAGGGGTATTATGGAGAAAAATTATAAACTGGGTCTTTTATATAGTTTATCTGCCTGTATGTTATGGGGCTTTTTACCTATTTATTGGAAACAATTACAGCATGTACACGCCTTTGAAATTTTAGCTAGCCGCTTTTTGTGGTCAGCCTTATTTGTATTCTTTTTGCTTGTTGTAAGTAGGAAATTAACTACGTTTATTAACGAAACAAAATTTATTTTCAGCAACTGGAAAAGAGCTATCTGTATGTTGGTTGCTGCATCTATAATTACCTTTAACTGGGGCATTTTTATTTGGGCTGTAGAGGCAGGACGTATTATAGAAACAAGTATGGGATATTATATCAATCCTTTAGTAAGTGTTTTGTTCGGTATGGTTTTCTTGCATGAGCGTTTAGGTAAGCTGCAGATTGCTGCTGTTATATGTGCTGTTATCGGTATAGGAACTTTAATTATTAATAACGGCGGCCTTCCTTGGATTTCTGTCAGCCTGGCTATAACTTTTGCTTTATATGGTCTGCTGAAGAAAATTTTACCTGTACAGGCTTTGACTAGCATTATGTTAGAAACATTGCTTATTTCGCCGCTGATGGCTTATTATCTATATTATTTATCTTGCAATGGTGGTAATGCTTACCAAAGTGCTGATGTACATACTTTGATTTTTTTATGTTGCTCCGGTATCGCGACTGCTACGCCTTTATTATTATTTACTGCTAGTGCACGTCTTTTACCACTAAATGTTTTGGGTTTCATGCAATATATTTCTCCGTCTTTAAGCCTTTTGTTAGGTGTTTTTGTATATAATGAAGACTTTACCTTTGCGTATGCTATAGCTTTTGGTTGGATTTGGTTTGGCTTAATACTATTTTCTTGGTCACAAATAAGGAAATAAATTATTTATCCTGTCTTTTTTCAAGGCAGGATTTTTTTCTAAAACTTTAAAGATACTGTAATAAATGGTTATATCTGGTAATAAATATATTTTTTAGCAATATTAAATACCAGAAAAATAACAGTATGTTCATTTTTATGCTTAGGAATAATTAATAAATAAAAATTTTATTTATTAATATAATTAATATTTTCTGAACTTTTCAAAGCCTTGTTTTAAGCACTTATAGGAAGTTTGTAAAATAAAAGTTAAATGATATATAATTTTTTGAATAAAGGTAAAACAGTTTCTAATTAGTGTAGAAAATAGACTCCTAAATAGAGCTACCCCTATATTTAGTGGTGTGGAGAAAATTAGTTAGTTGTTATTAAAGTTATCCACAATCTGTGTATAACATGTTGATAAGGTGGAAAAAAAGGCTTAATTAAGCCTTTTTTATTTAAATTGCTTAGTGGATAAAATGTAGATAGTTAAAAGTTATGCACAAAATTTGTGGATAACTATGTGGATACTGTTGATAACCTTACACAAAATAAGGGAAATATACCATATATATAGCGCTTTGGATAAGAAGCGTCTACAATTTTAAAATAAAAAATATATCTGAACATAAGTTTTTAAAAAATCTTGATTTTGCTGTAGTTTCTACTTGCTTTAATTGCTAATTTTAGTCATAATAATACTATGACTATTTATAAGTAATTGGAGGAAGAAGAAATGGCTTTAAAACAAGCAACTGTACTGGCTGCTTTAAAACAAGCGGCAGATGAGGTAATAAATAAATCTTTATGCGAAGTTTCCGGTGGTTGGCTGGCGTTAGTAAAAGTTGACAACAGCAAACATTTGGCATTTGTGTATCAAGAAGAAACTGCTTTGAATAAAATGTTCAAGGATATTGAAAAAACTGTTGAATGTGATGATGTTAAAGTGGAATTAATGGCGTTGAATGCTAATAATGCTGCTGTCGTACGTCGTTTTATCAAATGGGTTGCTCCTACTGCCTGCGGTACTAGAGGTACTAGCATCGGCTTTAGTGATTGGCTAGGTGAAGCAGATGCAGTAGTAACTGATTTGTTTGTTAATCGCCAATTAAAACCTGTTTTAGTTGACTATACTCCGGAAGATAGTATTGCTTTACAACGCAATTTCTTGGAAGCTGTAGATACTGCTACATGGGGCGTTATGGAAGCAGGTTATAAAGAAGGCTATGGTGCTAATGCTGCCGGACTGAAAACCGAAGAAGAAATTGTTAAAGCATTATTGTATGGTTATAGCATGATCGGCTTTGATTGCAGTGATAAAATTAATCTGAGTATCGAAAAGCTTTCTGATGAAGCTGTTGAAAAACGTTTTGAAGAATTTAATGACACTTTCCGTGCTGCTGTTAATGCTTCTTATTTGAATGCTGAATTCAAAGTTGGTGATGACACTATTACTTTTGAAGAACACCAATTGCATCGTATTATTCTGGAGTATGGCGAAGCAATTATGCATGTACAGTTTATTTATAATTCTTATCTGAAAAATACTCCTTGGAATATTGATTTTGAATTGTCCTTATCTAAACCTGGTAAAGTATTATCTGTACAAGAGCATTATCTGATTGCTAATGAATTAGAGCGTAATGGCATTAAATTGGCTTCTATTTGCTTAGATCCATTAAATGAAGAATCAAGTTTAGCAGAAAATATGAAGGTGCATTGTGAAATCGCTAATACCTTTGAATATCGTCTGAGCTTCTGCAATGCTGATATTTGTCAGCAAGACTACACTGCAGCAATGAAAACCTTAAAAGGTAAAGCTCATTTCAAATTGAATAATGTTCTTTGGATGAGTGCAGTAAAATTGATCGCTGCTCAAGATGCAGAGCTTTATGCTAAAATTACAGCTGCTGCCGAATGTGATGCTGTTGCTGCTGATGAAATCTGTCATTCTGCTAGCTGCCGTAATTTGGCTTTAAGCTATAAAAAAGTATTAAATCCTAAAGGAGCTAACTTAGCACCGGAAATTAAGGCTTTCTTGGCTACTCATCATGATGCTTATGTAGAAGAAGTACGTGCTAATGTAGCTAAGTTTTTGAAAAATATCTAATCTGCTATTTAACAAAGACAGCCGTTTTTGCGGCTGTCTTTTCTTTTGCAAAAAATAAATTGGCTGAAAAGTCTAGAAAAATAGTACAAAAATATTGCAAGAATATTTTGTCCGCGTATTAAAAACAAAAATACAAGAAAGTGTAAAAAATGTAACTAAATAAAGAAAAAATATTTTTTTCAAGAAATATGTTGACAAATTTATAAAATAAGGGTATAGTATCAGTAATTTCAAATTGACCCATAAAGGTTATGATTGGGAACAAAGATAAGAGTGAACTATCAGAGAGCTGTTGGTTGGTGTGAAACAGCACGAAGCCTTATTGATTAAATCACCCATGAACTCGTCAGCGAAAGTGTTAGCTAGTAGACTGATGCGCCACGGATGCGTTATTTCCGAGCCGGTTGATGGACTGGTGCTAAGCGATAAATTAGGGTGGTACCGCGTATTATACGCCCCTGTATATGTATAAAGCATATACAGGGGCTTTTTGATTTCCATCATCTGCCAAAAAAAGAATGGAGGAAAAATTATGTTTGAAAAAGTTTTAGTTACAGGTCAAAATGATGAAACATTATTACCGCGTGTTTTACGGGTACTATCTAAGCAAGGAGCACAGGTTAAATCTTTACATATGGCGGCTGAGGCCGATTTTTTGAAATTAGAAATTCAGTTAGCTGATACAGCAGCGGTTCAAGTAGCAAAGTTACTGCAAAAGCAGGTTGCTGTTGTATCTGTCAATACAATGATGGGTTGAGGGGAATGAATCGATGAAGCTAAAGGGGGCACAAGCTATTGTGCAGGTGCTTTTAGAACAAGGCGTTGATACGGTTTTCGGTTATCCTGGTGGTGCCGTTATTCCCCTATATGATGCTTTGTATGAAGCTCCTTTAAAAAATGTTTTAACAGCTCATGAGCAAGGTGCTATTCATGCAGCTGATGGTTATGCTAGAGCTAGTGGTAAAACAGGTGTCTGCATAGCAACATCCGGTCCTGGTGCGACAAATATTGTTACTGGTCTGGCGACAGCTTATCTTGATTCTATACCGTTAGTTGCCTTAACCGGACAGGTTAGTGTAAATATGCTGGGACGTGATTCTTTTCAGGAAATTGATATCGTCGGTGTGACTATGCCGATTACGAAATACAATATGTTGGTCCGTAACGGAAAAGAATTAGTGCCTGCTTTAAGAAAAGCTTTTGCTTTAGCACATGAAGGCAGACCGGGGCCTGTATTGGTAGACATTCCGAGCAGCGTTCAGCTGGAAGATGTAGAATGGGAAATGCTTCCTCCGCAAGAAAAAGAACAGCTGGATGATGTTCCTACAGAAAAGCTTGCACAAGCCGCTCAGGTTTTACAGCAGGCAGAAAAACCTGTTCTGTTAGTCGGCGGTGGTGCTGTAAACAGTGATTCACAACAGGAGTTATTAGCGTTAGCTGAAAAGCTTGATGTTCCGGTAGTAAACACTTTGATGGGTATCGGCGTATTTCCTGAAAGCAATCAACGTTCTTTAGGTTTAACTGGTATGCATGGTCATATTGCTGCTAACATGGCTGTTGCTCATGCAGATGTGCTTATAGTTGCTGGTAGCCGTTTTAGTGATCGTGTTACAGGAGACCGCAATCGTTATGTAGGCAAGAAAACTATTATTCAGGTAGATATAGACCCAACTGAGATTGATAAGAATGTCGCTGTAACATTGCCTTTGATGGGCGATGTAAAACAAACTTTAGCTCAGCTATTGCCTTTACTAAAACGTAAAGAGCATCCTAAATGGTGGCAGCAATTAAGAGCTTGGGATGCACAGGAGGACCGCAGCCTACTGAGTGGTACAAGGCTTACAGCTCCTTGGCTGATGCAGGAAATGAGTAAAAGATTAGCAGAAGAAAATCCTATTTATGTTACTGACGTTGGCCAGAATCAGATGTGGGCAGCTCAACATTTAGTAGTTGACTCACCTAGACATCACTTAACATCAGGAGGATGTGGTACCATGGGCTTTGGTTTGCCGGCAGCACTTGGTGCAGCTTTTGCTAAACCAGAAAATAAAGTGGTTCATATCTGTGGTGATGGCGGTTTTAAAATGACAGGCATGGAATTATTTACTGCAGCTAAGGAACATAAAAATTTGATTAGCGTAGTAATTAATAACAGTTGCTTAGGCATGGTAAGACAATGGCAGCAATTATTTTATGATCAAAGATATTCATCTACATTGTTAACAGAGTTCGATTTTATTGCTTTTGCTAAAGCATGTGGTGCTGAAGGTGTCCGCGTAACAAGTTGTAAAGAATTTACAGCAGCTTTACAGCAGGCACAGCAGAGCAAAAAACCGTTTTTAATCGAAGCAATCGTAGAACAGGGTGACTTAGTAGAACCTATGGTTGCACCTGGTGCTGTAGTAGATGATTTCGTAAAAGTTGTTAAATAAATATTCTAGAAAAAATAAAGCAGTTGTAAAATAAGGGAAATAAAATCGATTGCGTAGATAAATAGAGAAAAGCAATCAAAATTAGAGATAAAAAATATATAAATAAAAAATATATAAAAGCATAAAATAAGGGAGAGTGCTTAAAATGGTACAAATGTATTATGACAATGACGCAGATTTAAATTTATTGGCTGGTAAAACTGTTGCTATTATCGGCTATGGTTCTCAAGGTCATGCTCATGCTTTAAATTTACAGGAAAGCGGTGTGAATGTAGTTGTAGGCTTATATGAAGGTTCTAAATCTTGGGCTAAGGCCGAAGCTGCCGGTTTAAAAGTTATGACTGCTGCCGAAGCTGCTAAAGCTGCTGATGTAGTAATGATGCTGATTCCTGATGAAAAACAGGCTACCACTTATAAAAAAGATATCGAACCTAATTTAGTTGCAGGTAATGCTTTGGCTTTTGCTCATGGTTTTAACATCCATTTCGGCCAAATCGTTCCTCCCGCTGATGTTGATGTATTTATGGTAGCACCTAAAGGACCGGGCCATTTAGTTCGTCGTACCTATACTGAAGGAAGTGGTGTTCCTGTTTTGGTAACTGCTTATCAAAATCCGACCGGTAAAGCTCATGACTTGGCTCTGGCCTATGCTAAAGCTTTGGGTGGTACTCGTGCAGGTGCTTTGGAAACTACCTTCCGTGAAGAAACTGAAACTGATTTATTCGGTGAGCAAGCTGTTTTGTGCGGTGGTATTACTGCTTTAATTACTGCCGGTTATGAAACTTTGGTAGAAGCAGGCTATGAACCTGAAAGTGCTTATTTTGAATGTATGCATGAAATGAAATTAATCGTTGATTTGATGTATGAAGGCGGTATGGCTAAGATGCGTCATTCTATCTCCGATACTGCAGAATATGGTGATTATATGAGCGGAAGCCGTATTGTTACTGCCGAAACTAAAGCAGCTATGAAGCAGGTTTTGAGCGAAATTCAAGATGGTACTTTTGCTAAGAAATGGTTGTTAGAAAATCAAGTTAATCGTCCGCAATTTAATGCTATGCGTCGTCGTGCAGCGGAACATCCTATTGAAAAAGTCGGTGCCAAACTGAGGGGTATGATGCCGTTTTTACAAAATAAACAAGCAAAAAAATAAGACTGTATCATAGATAAGTAAAAAATAAACCGTTCACACAATAAAGTGTGAACGGTTTTGTGTTTATTTAGACTTCACCTTCGTCCATAATACCTAATTTGCGTTTCCAGTAACGAGAATAAATCGCACCCAAAGGATTATGAGCCAGCAGACGATCTTTAACTACTAATGTCGTAACAGGACCGGGGCAGTTTTTATTGAAAATGGCATCATGTCCTACGCATAAACCGCAGGAGATAAATAATTCAACGCCTTTTTCTGCTAAGAATTTAGCTTGGAATTTAGGATTACACATAGCTTCATGTTCGAGCTCTGGTTTTACTTGTTTCAGACCTAATTCTTTTTTAGGGAAACTGCAATTTTTGCAGCAAACACTATAAAATTCAAAGCCTTGCTGTGTAAAGTATTTAGCAATATAACGTGCTTCTTGATTTAAACCTATACAGAAAGCCATACCGAGCTTTTTATAGCCCATAGCTTTGGCAAATTCTGCTGTTTCCTGCAGACGGCAGATATTACTGTAAAATGTACCTTCTACATAAGCTGCAGCATGCATGATTTTTAATTCATCTTCAGTATACGCTTGCTTTACTTCTTCCATGGGAACACCGGTGCAGTTAACACCTTTAGAGTAGCAAGCATGAGTTGGGCAGTTTGCACAATTACATTTCATAAAGAACATCCCTTTCCTAATAGCTGGATTCAATATTCTATTCAATATACTAGCATAAAAAGATGGCTTTTCCAAACGTTTTCGCAAACAATTAGCTGAAAATAGAGAAAATTTTGCTTAAATTGCTTGATAATGCGTAAAAATGATTGACTTTGATTAATTTTGGTTATATGATATCACAAGAGGAGAGATGCTTATGTTAACACAAGAACGTTTTGAAGCTATTGTTAAAGTTGTTAACCGTGCTGGTGCGGTTACTGTCCAAAACTTAGCAAAGGCTTTAAATACTTCCGAGTCAACTATCAGACGTGATTTAGTACAATTAGACAGCTTGGGACGGGTACGTAAGGTACATGGCGGTGCTACTAGTGTTGTGCAGTTGGAGGCTGTACAGGAACGCTGTATGCAGGAAAAATATAATAGCAATATGGAGGCTAAAAAGCAGATTGCTGCTTATGCAGCTTCTTTAGTACATGCGAATGATTTTATTTTTCTTGATGCTGGTTCAACAACGGAGCAGATGGCCGATTTTTTGGAAGAAACAAGTGCTGTTTATGTGACTAATGGCATTACCCTAGCGCAAAAGCTGGCAGCACGCGGCTTTAGAGTAATGCTGATTGCTGGTCGGGTTAAGGCTTCTACTGATGCTGTAATTGGTAGTGAAGCAGTGGTTTCTTTACAGAATTATCATTTTTCCAGGGGTTTTTTTGGTACTAATGGTATTGCTGTAGAAGAGGGCTTTACGACACCTGATATTGAAGAGGCCCGTAATAAATGTGAAGCAATGAAACGCTGCCATAAGTGCTATGTTTTGGCAGATTCTAGTAAATTTGATGTATTATCCAATGTTTCTTTTGGTTGTCTGGCTAATGCAGCAATTATTACTGCTGATGTTGGAGAGGTTAATTTGAAGCAGTATAAACAGCATACAGAGGTGATAGAGCTGTGATTTATACAGTAACCTTTAATCCGTCTTTGGACTATGTAGTTCAAATAGATGATTTTAGAATTGGTGAAATCAACAGAACTAAAACAGAAACCTATTATCCTGGTGGTAAAGGTATCAATGTTTCTCTTGTTCTGCAAAATTTAGGTGTAACTTCTAAAGCTTTAGGTTTTACAGCAGGTTTCAGTGGTCAGGAATTAAAAAGATTACTTGATAAGGCAGGCTGTAGCTATGATTTTGTGGATATTGTAGCAGGCTGTACACGTATTAATGTAAAGGTAGCCGAAAATCCGGAAACTGCTATTAATGCACAAGGTCCTATAATTGGCAAGGAAGAATTTACTAAGCTGCTAGCTAAATTAGAGCAGCTACAGCAGGACGATATTCTTGTTTTGGCAGGTAGTATTCCGAAAACACTGCCTAACGATATTTATGAACAGATTTTACAGCTTTTAGCAGGTAAGGTTGTGCATACAGTTGTAGATGCTACAGGTGCTTTATTGCTGAATGTTTTAAAATATCATCCTTTTCTCATTAAACCGAATCATGAGGAATTAGGTGAGTTATTTGGCTTAGGTGCATTGCATGATGAACAGGAAATCATCACATATGCGCGCAAGTTACAGGATATGGGTGCCTGCAATGTTTTGGTATCCCGTGGCAAGGATGGTGCCATTTTGCTTGACGAAACAGGTGCTGTACATACAGGTGCTTCTCCTAAAGGTGTATTGGTAAATTCTGTTGGTGCAGGTGACAGTATGGTAGCAGGTTTCTTGGCAGGATATCTGACAAGTCGTGATTATAAGACTGCATTGCGTCTGGGAATATGTGCAGGCAGTGCCTCCGCTTTTCAGGAATGGCTAGCTTCTAAAGAAGATATCATTAAATTAATGCAAGTTTTATAAAAATATATAAACTATTTTTCAAAGAAAGGGTTGAAAAACACAATGAAAATCGTTGACTTGTTATCTGTAAAAAGTATCGACATCAACGCTGCTAGCACAAGCAAGCAGGACGCTCTGGACAAGCTCATTGCTTTAATGGATAAGAGAGGCAATCTGCTAGATATTACTGAATATAAAAAATGCGTGCTGAGCCGTGAGGCTGAAGGCAGCACTGGTATTGGTGAAGGCATTGCTATTCCGCATGCTAAAACCTCTGCTGTTAAAGCTCCTGGTCTGGCTGCGATGGTTGTACGCGATGGTGTAGATTTTGAGAGCTTAGATGGAGAGCCTGCTCGTTTATTCTTCTTGATTGCCGCTCCTGATACTGAGGATAATGTACATTTGGATGTATTAAGCCGTTTGAGCCAATTGCTGATGAACGAAGATTTCCGTGCAGATTTGCTGGCTGCTAAAACTGCTAAAGAATTTTTGGCTGTTGTTGATAAATACGAAAATGCTAAGGCTGATGATAAGAAAGCTGTAAGCGGTAAACATCGTTTGCTGGCTGTAACTGCTTGTCCGACCGGTATTGCTCATACCTACATGGCTGCTGAAGCTTTATTGGATACTGCAGAAAAAATGGGCGTTGCTATGAAAGTAGAAACTAATGGCAGCGGTGGTGTTAAAAATAAATTGACTGCTGAAGAAATTGCAGAAGCTGACGGTATTATCGTTGCTTGTGATAAAAATGTTCCGACTGAACGTTTTGCAGGTAAACCGGTATTATTTGTAAAGGTTGCTGATGGTATTAACAAACCGAAAGAATTGATTGAAGAAATCCTTTCCGGTAAGGTTGCTGTATTCCAAGGTCATGGCGAAGTACAAGAAAATGCGGAAGCTGAAGAAGGCGGTGAAAGCGTTGGCCGTCAAATTTATAAGCATTTGATGAATGGCGTATCTCATATGTTACCGTTCGTTATTGGCGGTGGTATTCTGATTGCTCTGGCATTTTTACTGGATATGCAAAACGCAGGCACTGCTCAATTTGGTACTGGTACTCCTGCTGCTGCTTTCTTTAAAAATATCGGTGGCTTGGCCTTCAGCATGATGATGCCTATCCTGGCAGGTTACATTGCTATGAGTATTGCTGAACGTCCTGGCCTGATGCTGGGTATCGTTGGCGGCTTTATTGCAGCTTCCGGTGGCAGCGGTTTCTTTGGTGCATTGTTTGCAGGTTTTATCGGTGGTTATCTGATTCTGGCTTTGAGAAAATTGTTCAGCGGTCTGCCTGATGCGCTGGAAGGCTTGAAACCTATTCTGCTGTATCCTGTTATCGGTTTGCTCTTGATGGGCGTCATTATGACTTATATCATTAATCCGCCTACTGCAGCCTTCAACACTTGGATTGCTGCAACTTTGGCAGGTATGAGTACTACTAGTAAAATTTTCATGGGCTTTGTTTTGGGCGGTATGATGTCTATTGACTTTGGTGGTCCTTTAAATAAAGCAGCTTATGTATTTGGTACTGCTTCTTTAGCAGCTGCTGATGGTAGTGCTGTAAGTAGTGCTATTATGGCTTCTGTTATGATTGGTGGTATGGTTCCGCCTCTGGCAATTGCTCTTTGTACCTTACTCTTCAAAAATAAATTTACTGCTAAAGAACGTCAATCCGGCGTAACTAACTTTATTATGGGTCTGTCCTTCATTACTGAAGGTGCTATTCCTTTCGCTGCCAGTGATCCGCTGCGCGTAATTCCTTGCTGCGCATTCGGTAGTGCTGTTGCAGGTGCTCTTTCTCAATACTTCGGCTGCAGCGTTCCTGCTCCCCATGGCGGCATTTTCGTATTCGGTGTTGTACATAACTGGAGCATGTATTTCCTGGCTTTAGTCATCGGTAGTGTTATCGCAGCAGTTCTGCTGGGTATTCTGAAAAAAACCGTTAAGGAATAATCCGTAAAGGAGTTGTAGAATATGAAACAATTTACTTATGTTATTACGGACCCGGCAGGTGTCCATGCTCGTCCGGCTGGCCTTTTAGTAAAAGAAGCTGCTAAATATTCTTCTGCTATTACCATTTGCAAGGGTGATAAGAAGGGTGATTTAAAGCGTATTTTTGCTGTAATGGCATTAGGTGTAAAACAAGGTGAAGCTGTTACCGTTACTTGTGATGGTGCAGATGAAGATATTGCTGCTGAAAATATAGAAGAGTTTTTCAAAGCTAATCTGTAATAGCAGAAATCTAAGGAGAATTTAGATGCTGTCTTTAAAAGGTAATGGTGTCTGTGGCGGTATCGCTATTGCACGTTTAGTGGTTTTATCCCGTCAAGATGCTGTAAAACGTTATCAAATTAATAATGCTGACGAAGAAATTGCTCGTTTTCATACTGCTAGAGAAAAGGCGATTGCTGAGCAGGCACGTTTAGCAGAAAAAGCTACTGCAGAAGTAGGTGAAGAAAACGCCCAGATTTTTGAAGTGCATCAAATGATGCTAGAGGATCTAGATTATATCGAATCTATTGAAAACATTATTCGTGAGCAGATGGTTAATGCCGAAGCTGCGATAGATGAAACTGCTGCTAATTTTGCTGCTATGTTTACTGCAATGGATGATGAATATATGCAGGCACGTGCTGCTGATGTCCAGGATATTTCTCAAAACGTGCTTAAATGCCTTAGTGCTGAAGCTGAATTAGATTCGGTGCAAGAAGAAAAATATATTCTGGCTGCTGATGATCTAGCTCCTAGTGAAACCATGCAAATGGATCAGAAGTTGGTGCAAGGCTTTGTTACTGCTTTAGGTAGCACTAATTCTCATACTGCTATTTTGGCACGTACAATAGGCATTCCAGCTGTAGTTAATACAGGTATGGTCTTAGGTGCAGAATATAATAATAAAATTGTTATTATTGATGGTGACAGTGGGGAAGTGTTTGTAGATCCTGATGCAAAAACACTAGCTGTCATGCAGGAAAAACTGCAACAGGATTTGGCACGTAAAGAATTATTACAATCTTTTAAGGGTAAGGAAAGTATTACGCAAGCAGGACGAAAAATAAATGTCTATGCCAATATCGGTCATACTGATGATTTAGCCGCTGTATTAGCAAATGATGCCGAAGGTATCGGTTTATTCAGAAGTGAATTCTTATATTTGGAGCGTGATGATTATCCGACTGAAGAGCAGCAATTTGAACAATATAAAAAAGTTGCTGAGGCTTTAGCTGGTAAACGCGTTATTATCCGTACTTTGGATATCGGTGCTGATAAGCAGGCTGATTATTTCCATCTACCCCCTGAAGCAAATCCGGCTTTAGGCTATCGTGCTGTCAGAATCTGTTTGAAGCAGCAAGAAATTTTCAGAACTCAGCTGCGTGCCATTTGTCGTGCCTCTGCTTATGGCAAGGTTGCAGTGATGTTTCCGATGATTATTGCTGTGGAGGAAGTACGCCAATGTAAAGAGATTTTGCAGAAGGTACAGGCAGAACTGGCACAGGAACAGATTCCCTTTGCTAAGGATATGGAAGTCGGTATTATGATTGAGACTCCTGCAGCGGCTTTGATTAGTAGTGATTTGGCTAAGGAAGTAGATTTCTTTAGTATCGGTACTAATGATTTAAGCCAATATACTTTAGCTATCGACCGCCAGAACCAAAGTCTGGACAGCTTCTTTGATAGACATCATCCTGCCGTACTGCATTTGATTAATATGAGTATTGAGAATGCTCACAGTGCCGGTATTTGGTGCGGTATTTGTGGTGAGTTGGGTGCAGATTTATCTTTGACAGAGAAATTTCTGCAAATGGGTGTCGATGAATTGTCCGTTAGTCCTAGTGCTGTATTACCGCTGCGAGCTAAAATTTGCAGTTTATAAAATTTTTTCGTAAATCTTGGAAAAAGCCTTGATTTTGGGTATTTCCAATGATATAATTAATAAGCTTGTATATATTATATATACTTCTTCTGCTCCCAGAAGGGGGCCAAAGTCCAAAGGAGGAGGTGATTTCGTGAAAGCATACGAAGTCATGTACATCGTTAAACCCGTTGAAGAGGAAGCATTTGAAGCAGTTGTTGCTAAATTTGAAAACCTCATCACTGCAAACGGTGGTAATGTAGAAAAAACCGATCGTTGGGGCAAAAAACGCCTTGCTTATGAGATTCAAGACCTGAACGAAGGTCTGTACGTTCTCGTAACCTTCCAGGCTGAACCCGCCGCTGTAAAAGAACTTGATCGTGTTATGAAAATTACCGATGAAGTACTGCGCCATATGATTATCAGAAAAGGTGAATAATCAATGAACAAGATTATTTTATTAGGCAGACTGACTAAAGATCCGGAAGTGCGCTACACTAGTACCGGTAAAGTTGTTTGTCAGTTCACTTTAGCAGTGGACAGACCTTTTGCCAATCAAGAAGGCCAAAGAGAAGCTGATTTTATCCCTGTAGTTATTTGGGGTAAACAAGCGGAAACATGCGGGAACAGTCTCAGCAAAGGTCAGCGCGCGCTTGTAGAAGGCCGCCTGCAGATCCGCAGCTATGATGGTAAAGACGGCGTAAAACGCTGGATAACCGAGGTTATTGCTGATCGCTTCGAGTTCATCGAACGTAAAGGTGATTTCCAAGGCAGCCATAATAGTGCACCGGCACATTCTAATGCACCTGCACAAAAAGGTGGCATGGAATCTTTCGGTAATGCGGTTCCCTTTGATGAAGAAATCCCATTCTAAAAAAAGGGAGGTTATGTAATGAAACGTGAAAGAGGCAGAAGACCCAGAAGAAAAGTTTGCAGCTTCTGTGTTGATAAAGTTGAAGAAATCGATTATAAGGATGTAGCAAAACTGCGCCGTTATGTTACTGAACGCGGTAAAATTTTACCTCGTCGTATCTCCGGCACCTGTGCTAAACATCAACGTCAACTGACTGTAGCAATCAAACGCGCTCGTTGCGTTGCTTTGCTGCCGTTCACCTGCGAATAATTCGCAAGACGGTTAAGACGAAAACTGAACCCCGTAACTATGGTTGCGGGGTTTTTGTTTTTCACAAATAATTCTTGAGCAAGGAGAGCTTTGCTTTTGCCTAAATATTATTGAACGTGGTATAATAAGCGTATATATTGTACACATGAGGTGATGGATATGAAAAAATCCGTATTATTACTGATATTAACTTTCGTTTTTACCATGCTTTGTGCGGCAACTTCTCTGGCTTATCAGCCTGGTCAACGCACTTTCCAATTATTGGGACAAACCTTGAACAGCGATAAACATCCTGTGCATTTAGTTGTTACCCAGACTATTGATATGAGTGAGGTTTTAACTCCTGAAGCTTATGCTAAGCTGCCTGAAGCACAGAAAAAACGCATTAACCGTACCGAATATAATGAAGCTCATGGCATTAATGCGGAACGCATTACTACCTGTGATGGCGAGGGTAAGGTACTGAAGGATAATGTTAGCTTTGTAAAAGGCGGTTATTGGTACAGCATTGACTATGTAAACAAAACCTACGACCGTCTGCCGGAGCTGCCTGGTATGAGCGTGGCTTTTGCAGAGACTTTGGTAAGCTGGTTCGGCAATCGTCCTGAAGCAGGCAATGACATCAATACAGGCTATGATTATGATAAAGTTACGAAAGGCGACAATGAATTATTCTTTTACTTCGAAAAAGGCGGCGAAACCTGGAAGGGTTATGAAACTAGTTATCTGCCGCGTTTTGATGTTGTAGAAGTTTCTGCAGAAGTAGATGAAGCAAAAGCATTTGCTCTGCCTCCAGCAGATTTCAAACAAGTTCCCGACACAGCTATGCGTAATTTTGCTAATAAGTTGATGGACAAAAGATAAATATTGAGGAGAGATAATTGTGAGTACAAATTTAGAAGTTGGTATTGTAGGTTTACCTAATGTTGGTAAAAGCACCTTGTTTAATGCTATTACCAAAGCAGGTGCAGAAGCGGCAAACTATCCCTTCTGTACTATTGAACCGAATGTTGGCGTAGTTGACGTTCCTGATAAACGTCTGGACGTCCTGAGCGAAATGTTTCACTCCAAAAAGGTAGTACCTGCTGCTATGCGTTTCGTTGATATTGCAGGCTTGGTAAAGGGCGCCTCTAAAGGTGAAGGCTTGGGCAATAAATTCTTATCCCATATCCGTGAAGTTGATGCTGTAGCTCAAGTTGTACGTTGCTTCGAAGATGGTAATATTACCCACGTAGAAGGCAGCATTGATCCTTTGCGTGATATTGAAATCATCAATACTGAATTATGTTTAGCTGATATGGAAACTGTAGAAAAACGCCAAGAGCGTTTAGTGAAATTGGCTAAGACAGGTGATAAAAAAGTTAAACTGGAACAAGCCGTTATGGAAAAAGTAATGGCAGGTTTAACCGAAGCTGTTCCTGCACGTCGTTTAGGCTTAAATGAAGAAGAACAAGAATTTTTAGGCGAGCTGCATCTTTTGACTATGAAGCCGGTATTATATGTAACTAACGTTGCTGAAAGCGAAGTTGCAGATCCTTCTGGTAATAAACATGTACAAGCAGTTGAAAAATATGCTGCTGAAGAAGGTGCAGAAGTTATTGTTGTTTCTGCTAAAATGGAAAGTGAAATTGCTGAGCTGCCTGATGACGAAGCTGCAGAATTTTTGGCAATGGCAGGTCTGGAAGAAACTGGTCTGGATCGTTTGATTAAAGCAGGTTTTAAATTGTTAGGCTTGATGACTTTCTTAACTGCCGGTGAAATTGAATCCCGTGCATGGACTATTAAGCAAAATACCAAAGCTCCTCAAGCTGCCGGTAAAATCCATACCGACTTTGAACGTGGCTTTATCCGTGCTGAAATCGTTTCTTATGACGATCTTGTTGCTTGCGGTAGTAAAGCTGCTGCTCGTGAAAAAGGTTTAGTACGTCTTGAAGGTAAAGATTACGTTATGCAAGACGGTGACGTAGTAGAATTCAGATTCAACGTATAATATTTTTACAAAAGCTGTACAAAACGGCATTAGCTGTTTTGTACAGCTTTTTTTGTAACAAGCATAACATTTTCCTTATGGGGGGGGACTGTTGTTTAAAAAATCTTGCTAATAAGATGAGCTTATGTTAAATTTATCTTAAATAAAGGGGATTCCCCGGCAAGGAGTTGATTTTATGAAAAAAATTTTAGCCCTCGTTATGATGTTAATGATTTCAATGATGTTGACTGCGTGTGGTAGCAGTTCGGTGAGCAGCTCTAGTGATAAAAATATTGTTAGCGATCCAGGTGCCTTAACCAAGGCTATGGATGAATTACAGAATAATAAGGTTTTCAAGGGAAAAGATGTATATATTTTCCAGGATGTTGTTGTTGGTTGGAATAAAGATATAGGCAATTTTATTTTTTTAGATGTAGTTCAGCCAGGTACGGAAAATGTTGACCATTATGAATATACTAAAGGACAATGGGGTGCTCCTTCTGCTGTCAAAATTACCGGTGAAGGAAATATGGCTGATAATATTATTCTAATGAAAGATTTGCATTTTGATAAATTATCTGATATCTACAAAACAATGCAAGATAAAGTAAAAGATAAAAAAGATGTGAAAGTAAAAACACAAGCTACTTATCGGTTCTGGCGTGGCAATTGGACTGTTTTAATTGACGCTGAAAGCGAACGAGAAGAATATAATGGTGAATTTAAACCTGATGGAACTTTGATTGAATTTAAGAAACATTGATTTATAAAACTCCTTTAGTGCTTTGTGGCATTAAAGGAGTTTTGTGATATTTTTGTTCACTTATTGATTTTTCACATCAATTTGATACAATATATTTTGCGAAGGGATGTGAAAGTATGCTGTTTGATACCCATATGCATTGTGATTATTCCTGCGATAGTCATATGGAGTTTGCTGATGCAGTAGCAGCCGCTCAAGCTGCTCAAGTAGGCATGATTGTTACGGAACATTGGGATTATGATTATCCGACTAATCCGACGGCGTTTACATTTGATATAGATGAATATTTTGCCCGTTTCCTACCGTTTATTAATGAAAACGTGCTTATAGGCATAGAAATCGGTATGCAGACACATACTGCAGTTGCGGATAATGCTGTTGTGGCAAAACGTGATTTTGATTATGTTCTTGGTTCAATTCATTGTGCAGGAGGACGTGATTTATATGAAGCAGTCTGCTACCAAAATCGTACACGCCAAGAGGTAGTAGAAGAATTTTTAAACGATGCAATTATCTGCGTAGAGCAGGAACGTGATATTGATGCTTTTGCACATATTGATTATATTTGTCGTTATTGGCCCTATCGTGGCACAGAACGTGAATTGCATTTAGAAGATGCACCGTTATTATTCGATCAGTTATTTAAAGGTTTAATTAAGAAAAATTTACCTTTAGAAATCAATACCCGCAGATTAGACGATGCAGCTGCTGTTGCCGGCCTTTTACCCTTGTATAAGCGTTATCATGAGCTGGGGGGACGTTACTGTACTTTAGGTAGTGATGCTCATTATGCAGAGCATATCGGCAGACGATTAGATAAAGCACTAGATTTTGCTAAAGAATGTGGCTTACAGCCCGTATATTTTAAAAAGAGGACAATGCAGATTATGGAGGAGTGCAAATGAGATGCGTGCGCTTTGAAGATAAAAGAACAGGAAATAAACACATCGGCTTTATTGATGGAAAAGTAATCCGTTGTGTATATGGTTCTTTGGAAACTTATTGGCAGATTACCGATGAAACTTATCTGATGGATGAAGTAACACTTTTAGCTCCGTGCGTACCAAAACAAATTATCTGTGTCAGCTTTAACTACCAAAAGCATGCAGATGAGTTTGGTGTGAAAATTCCTCATGAACCGAGCATTTTTGCGAAAGCTGCCCACACTGTTATCGGTACCGGTGCTAATATTATCTGGCCTAAGCAGGTAGATGAGATTGCTTATGGTGCAGAGCTAGGTATTGTTATTAAGAACAAAATGAAAAATGTAGATCCGCAGGATGTACATAAATATATTTTGGGTTATACATGTGCTAACGATGTTACTGCCAGTGACCTGCAACGTACAGAAAGACAATGGCTGCGTTGTAAATCCTTTGACACTTTCTGCCCTTTAGGACCTTGGCTGGAAACTGAACTTGATCCCAGCGATTTATCCATTAAATTGTGGCTGAATGGTGTATTAAAGCAGGAAGCACGTACTAGTGATATGGTGTATAGTCCGTATGAAATTTTAAGCTATATTTCTCATAGTTTTACCTTGGATGCTGGTGATTTGATTTTGACAGGCACTCCTATGGGCTTTGGCGTAATGGGTGAAGGCGATGAAGTAAAGGTAGAAATCGAAGGAATCGGTTCTATTACTAATCGCGTAATCAAAGAATAGTTTTGTTATAAGACTTAGGAAAGGCGTGTGCATTTGCATGCGCCTTGCTTTTTCCATAAATATATATTGTTGGAGGTTTGTATGCTAAAGAATATGACACAGGGAAATCCGCTAAAGCTGCTTATTCCCTTTGTAATACCGCTGTTAATTGGCAATGTTTTTCAGCAGCTATATAATATTGCTGATGTTATTATCGTTGGCCGTACTATCGGCGTCAACGCTTTAGCGGCAGTCGGTGCTGTGTCACCGCTGTTTATGATGGCTGTAGTATTGACTATCGGTTTAAGCAATGGTTTTACCGTGGTCACGGGGCAGCGTTATGGTGCGGATGATTTAAATGGTATGCGTCGGAGTATTTGTACTAGTACATTTTTAAGTATCATTTTTGTCTTTATCATTATGGGAATAATGCATTTATGTATTCATCCTATTCTCGATTTAATGAATATTCCTCAGGAATTAAGAAATGATGCTTATGCTTATGTCATGATTATTGTTGATGGTCTGATGCCGATGATGGGGTACAATCTTTTATCTGGTATTATGCGTTCTTTAGGGGATAGTAAAACGCCCTTATATTTCTTGATTATCGGTACGATTATTAATATTATTTTAGCTCTGATATTTATTATGTATTTTGGTTGGGGGGTTCCTGGCAGTGCCTGGGCTTTAGTGGCGGCTCAAGCTATTTCCGTTATTCTGTGCTTATGGTATATCTATAAGTATTTTCCGCAATTACATATAGACTGTAAGGATTTTAATTTAGATTGGCATGAGGCTTGGGAACATTTGCGTATGGGACTTCCTATGGCAGTACAGTTTTCTGTGCTTGGTGCCGGTATTATTATTGTACAGGCTGTATGTAATAAGTTCGGTAGTCAGCAAATTGCCGGTTTTACTGCAGCAGTACGTATTGAACAGCTAGCGTTACAGCCAATGATTTCCTTTGGTATTGCTATGGCTGTTTTTACTGCACAGAATTTTGGCGCTAAGCGTTTTGACCGCATTCGTGAGGCGGTTGTAAAATGTTCTTATCTTAGTCTGGGCTTTAGCTTATTGGCTGCTGTAACGATTTTCTTCTTTGGAGAAGAGATTATTATGATTTTCTTAGATAATCCTTCTGATGAGGTTATGCGTTCTGCTCATCTCTATATTTTATATACGGTGCCGGCGTACTTTTTCCTGAGTCAGATTTTTATATACCGTAATGCGTGTCAGGGAATGGGTATTAGTATGATTCCTATGAGTTCCGGTGTTATTGAGTTAGTTATGCGTTCATTAGCAGCTATTTATCTTAGCGAGGCCATTGGCTTTATCGGTGTATGTATGGCTGAATCCATTGCTTGGGTAAGTTGTGCGGTATTTGTTTTTGTCAGCTATCATTATTTTATTAAAGTTTTGGAAAAGAAAAATAGTATTGTAAAGAGCATATAAAAAAGGAGGGAGCAATTGCTCTCTCCTTTTTTGTTTACAAGTTTTAGTCGATTTTTTCCACATCAAAGCCGATATCTTCAATGGCTTCTTGTAAAGCGGCATTGTTTAAATCATTGCCTTCGACAATGGCGTTTTGAGCGTCTAAATTTACTTGGACAGCAGTTACACCTGCTACTTCTTTTAAAGCGTCCTGAACAGCTTGAACACAGTGCTGACAGTGCATACCGCTGATGGTAATAGTCTTTTGCATAAATAAAACCTCCTATATTTATAATTTAGAGAAACGCAGACGTAATGCGTTGCTGACAACGGAAACGGAACTGCAGCTCATAGCTGCGGCAGCCAGCATAGGATTTAACAACCAGCCTTGTGTTATATAAAAAACTCCTGCGGCTAAGGGAATGCCGATGGTATTGTAAATAAAAGCCCAGAAAAGATTTTCTTTAATATTTCTCATGACTTTACGGCTGAGGCTAATGGCTTTGACTACATCGGTCAGGTCATTTTTGATTAAGACCATATCCGCAGTTTTGAGGGCAATATCAGTACCTGTACCTATAGCGATACCAACATCAGCAGCTGCTAAAGCAGGAGCGTCGTTAATGCCGTCGCCGACCATAGCTACAAGATGACCTTGAGCTTGCAACTGACGGATAATGCTTGCTTTATCCTGCGGTAATACCTGAGCAAAGATTTCTTCGATACCTGCCTGCTTAGCAATAGCTTCCGCTGTTAGCTGGTTATCACCTGTCAGCATGATAGTTTTAATTTGCAGTTGCTTTAAGGCACTAATTGCAGCCGGACTAGTCGTCTTAACTGTATCAGCTAAGGCTATACAGCCTAATAATTCTTGCTCACGGGAAAAATATAAGGGAGTTTTTCCTGCATGGGCTAGGTTCTGCTGTTGTTGCTTGTCAATGCTGATGCCGTGTGCTGCCATTAAGGCTGCATTGCCGGCAGCATAAGGAATATTGTTGATGGTGGCAGTGATGCCTTGTCCAGGGTGCTGTTTATAAGCAATCGCTGATGGAATAAGCAAGGATTTAGCTTCTGCGGCTTGTACAATAGCTTGTGCTAAAGGATGCTCGGAAAGCTGCTCTAAAGCGGCAGCCAAGGCTAAAAGCTCAGCAACAGTAATTTTTTGCGGTAGAATATCGGTAACAGTGGGTGTTCCATTAGTAATGGTGCCGGTCTTATCGAAAACAACAGTATCGATTTTATGCGCTGTTTCTAAGGCTGTTGCCGATTTGATAAGAATACCGTTTTTGGCACCTTGTCCCATACCGACCATAATCGCCGTGGGTGTAGCTAGACCTAAGGCACAGGGGCAGGAAATAACAAGAACCGAGATAGCAATTGTAAGTGCAAAATTTAAGGAATAGCCTGCAAGAAGCCAAGCACTACCGCTGATAACTGCCAAAATAATGATGACAGGAACAAAAATTCCGCTGATTTTATCTGCTGTTTTAGCAATAGGGGCTTTAGTAGCTGTTGCTTCGCTGACTAAAGCAATAATTTTCGCTAAAGTGGTATCGTTGCCTATGGCAGTAGCCTTGATTTTACAATAACCGCTTTTATTGATAGTACCGGCGGTGACTTTATCGCCACAATTTTTTTCTAGCGGTAAGCTTTCACCGGTCAACATACTTTCATCGATACTGCAATTTCCTTCAATGATAATACCGTCCACAGGAACGGAGGCTCCTGATTTTATGATAATAATATCATCGAGTACTACATCTTCAACAGGAATTTCACCTTGCACACCATGACGCTCGACTAAGGCTAGAGGAGGTGTGAGCTGCATTAAGGCAGTTATGGCATCCGAGGTATGACTTTTAGCTCTGGATTCTAAAAATTTGCCTAAACTGATTAAGGTAACGATCATAGCGGCAGATTCAAAATATAAGGCATTCTTAAAGACGGGGATTAAAGATATTGCCTGGTGACCAAAAGCATAGGCTAAGCCGAAGAGACCATAAAGACCATATAGAAAGGCAGCTCCGCTACCGATGGCAATTAAGGAATCCATATTAGGTGACCGTTGGTAAAGATTACGTAGACCATTAGTAAAATAGTGACTACCGCAGATGAGAACTGGTAGACATAAGCAGAATTGCAATAAAGCATTAAGCAAAATGTTTTCCTGTCCTAAAACAATATCAGGCAGAGGCCATTTATACATACTGCCCATATGGAGATAAACTAGAGGTAGGGTAAAGCTGATGGCTAGCAACAGTAATTTTTTCTGGTGCTGTAAATTTTCCGTTAGGTTGTTTTGAGGGTTCGGTGTCTGTATTTGTTTTTCTTGACGGAATTCTGCATCAAAACCAAGCTTATGGATGCGGGTAATAATCTCGGCATGAGTTATTTGGGCTTCGTCATATTCGATAATAGCACTATTTGTCAGCAGATTAACGCTGATTTGTTGTATAGCAGGTATTTTATTTAGTACCTTTTCGATACGTGCTGAACAGGCAGAACAACTCATACCTGTGATATTTAGCGTTTCTTTAAGCATATATTTACTCCTTCGCTTAAACACACAAATGGATTAGCCTATGCTAATATTATAGCAAATATATTAGTTATTTCAATAACTCTTGCTAATTAATAACCGCTTTGAAAAATAAAAAAGCTCTCGGAATTTCCGAGAGCTAATGAATTACAATGCTAAACAATAGTAGGCAGCTACTACTAAGACAGCAACAAAGGCTGCCGCATGGGGATAATCTTTTTTCTTAATGGAAGAATAAATAGCACGTAAAGCTACAAGACCGATTAAAACCCAGATAGGGCCATTGACTTCGTGGAAAAATTGTTCAAACATGAAAAACCTTACTCCTTTATCAAATTTTTAATCTGGATATAAAAAAACACCCGCTAAAGCAGGTGTAAATAATCTCCAAATGGTGCCTCAGCACAGAATCGAACTGTGGACACAAGGATTTTCAGTCCTTTGCTCTACCAACTGAGCTACCGAGGCATAATGGCGACCCGGATGGGACTCGAACCCACGACCTCCGCCGTGACAGGGCGGCATTCTAACCAACTGAACCACCGGGCCAAAACTTTGTAACGTTGAGGTAAAAATGGGTAAAAAAATGGTGGGCGCTAACGGGATCGAACCGCTGACATTCTGCTTGTAAGGCAGACGCTCTCCCAGCTGAGCTAAGCGCCCGAATGGTGACCGGTGGGGGAATCGAACCCCCGATACCGCCGTGAAAGGGCGGTGTCTTAACCGCTTGACCAACCGGCCAGGTGGCTCCCCGAGTAGGACTCGAACCTACGACGCCCTGATTAACAGTCAGGTGTTCTACCGGCTGAACTATCGGGGAATAACCTTGATGTGTTTGCGTTTTTTGTTTCGCTCAACATCACGAGTGTTATTATAATATCTATAGCAGCATTTGTCAACACTTTTTTGAAAAAATTTTATATATTTTTTATCTTTTTTGCTAGATACTAAAAAAGTGCCTATTTTAGCGGCTTTTTACACTTTAAGCTTTTACTTTAACCACTACTTTTTTTACATTTTCGCTTTTTTCTTCACCTAAGCAACCATTAGCACAGTTTGGTCTATGTAATTCCCAGGGAAAGAAAATTGCAAAATCACCTGTATTTAATACAGCACAATTCTTTTCATGCGGATCTGCATAGAAAATAACGTCTTCGGCTTCTGCTTTATTTTCAGTTTCTACACAATGCTCATCCAAAGAAGTGTACCAAATAGTTTCACTTCCTGTTGCAACGAATTGTACATCAATATATTTATTATGTTTTTCCGGACGACGATCAGCTTTCTTTTCAGTAGCATAGGTATTTACGCGTGCAAAGACATTACGTCCATCAATTTCATATTCACCATTTTCCAATGCTGAAAAATCAGTTTCACTTACATATTGCAGAGCTTTTTGCAGATTACCGCTTACATAAGGCAGTATCATAGCAATATCTTTTTTATTGCCTTGAATCATGTTTATGCACCTCTTTCATATTTTACAGCTCATTTTTATTCATCTAAAAAATATCTGCATATGTCTAAATTATATCAAATTATAAGTACCTTTACAACGCGAACGCTCTTCTCAAGCACTGTCTGCGTATGTTATAATTAAATGTCTATTTGCTGCAAAGCTATACATATATAATGATTTTACAACAAAGCGAGGTATGTGATGAGTTATTTAAACGTTACTAATGTATCCCACTCTTTTGGCGGCCGCCAGATTCTGGAAGACGTTTCTTTTAAATTACTGCGTGGCGAGCACGTCGGCTTAGTCGGTGCCAACGGCGAAGGCAAATCTACTTTCTTAAATATCGTTACAGGTCATATTCTACCGGACGAAGGTAAGGTTGAATGGCCCGGTAAGGTATCCGTAGGCTATTTAGACCAGCAAAGTACTTTGGAAAAAGGCATGACCATTCGTGAAGTTCTGCGTACTGCTTTTAAAGATATGTATGAATTAGAAGCTCAAATGATGGACCTGTACGAAAAAATGGGCGATGCTACTCCCGAAGAAATGGATAAAATGATGAATACCGTCGGTGAAATCCAAACTGAATTGGAGCACAGCGGCTTCTATTCTTTAGACAGCAAAATCGAAGAATTTGCTAACGGCTTAGGCTTGGGCAGCATCGGTCTTGATAAAGATGTTAGCGAACTTTCCGGTGGACAACGCAGCAAGGTATTACTTACTAAACTTCTCCTGCAAAATTCTAAAATTCTCTTACTAGACGAACCTACCAACTATCTTGACGTTGAACATATTGAATGGTTAACTAAATTCTTACAGAATTATGAGCATGCTTTTATTCTGATTTCTCATGATATTCCGTTCTTAAATAAGGTGGTTAATGTTATTTATCATCTGGAAAACTGCGAATTAACCCGTTATACCGGTAACTACGATAAATTCCAAGAAATGTATGCTATTTATAAAGCACAACGCGAAAGTGCTTATGAACGCCAGCAGCAAGAAGTTGCTAAACTTGAAGACTTTATTGCTCGCAACAAAGCACGTGTTGCTACTACCAACATGGCTAAAAGCCGTCAACGTAAGCTAGACAAAATGGAAATGATTGAAAAGCCACGTGAAAAACTGAAACCAACCTTCAAATTCCGCGAAGCTCGTACTCCGAGCCGTTTTATTGTCGAAGCTAAAGATTTGGTACTCGGTTATGACAGTCCTCTTACCCGCCCTGTAACCTTTAATCTAGAACGCGGCCAGAAAATTGCTATTCGTGGTGTCAACGGCTTAGGTAAAACAACTCTTTTAAAAACCATTCTCGGTATCATTCCTCCTGTCAGCGGTAGCGTTGAATTAGGTGAATTCTTAGAGCCTGGTTATTTTGAACAGGAAGAACGTGAGAAAAACGAAAATACCGCTTTGGACGATGTTTGGAATGAATATCCCGGTCTTACTAACTATGAAGTACGTGCAGCACTTGCAGGTTGCGGCTTGACAAACGAACATATTACCAGTAAGGTATTTGTCCTTAGCGGTGGCGAAGCAGCTAAGGTTCGCTTATGCAAGCTGATGCTGAAGGATGTTAACTGGTTGGTACTGGACGAACCTACTAACCATCTTGACGTTGATGCCAAAGAAGAATTACAACGTGCTTTAAAAGAATTCAAAGGCAGTGTCCTCTTAGTATCCCACGAGCCTGAATTTTATGAAGGTTGGGTTGATAAAGTATGGAACATCGAAGATTGGACTACTAAAATTATTTAAATCAATTTTTCCTAATATAAAAAGACAGACGAATTAAAATCTCGTCTGTCTTTTTTCTTTACTGTGGAATTCTTTTGGAAAATAATTTAAATAAATCAGGCTTTTCTTCACTCATCAAGACATAATCCGGTGCCAGCTCCTGCACACGATCACGAGCTGCTTCCAAGTCGTGAAAAACATCCCATTTGGCTGCAATCTGCTGCTTGCCATATAAACGTAATAAATAAGCAGGATGATAGGTTGCAATACAGTCAAACCCATGCTCTGTTTTAAACCACATCCCACGGTCGCGAGTAATACGCATATCAGCATTACCTAAATAGTGCAAAGCTACGCTACCTAAAGCAACTACGACCTTAGGCTGAATAATTTCAAGTTCCCTGCTTAACCATTTCTTACCGCAGAAAGACGCTTCTGCCGCATCCGGGGTTCTATTATTCTTAGGCCGGCATTTAATCACATTAGTGGTTAAGACTCGATCACGAGTCATTTTCACAGACCATAAAGCCTTATCTAAAAGCTGTCCTGACGGCCCAATCAATGGACAGCCGTATTCATCCTCGACACCACCGGGACCCTCACCTACAAAAACTATAGGACTATGTGGATTACCGAACCAGCCCACAGGAGCAATCGCCTCTTGGCGAAAAGGACATGCTTCACATACTTCCAATTCTTTCGCTAATTCATCTAATTCCATTATTTACTCTCCTGTTAATGATGGACTATAATGCAGTTGCACAAAAGGTAATTGCTTATGTAATTCCTTTCTAGACTCCTCTAAACATTCACCTGCCGCTTGAATATTACCTACTGCCGGAGCAACCTTCTTAGCAAAGCCTGCCATAGAAAGCATATTGCCATTGCGATCAAATAAAGCCTGCTCTATATTCAGATACCAATATTTCTGATTGCGCGGCAGTTTACCATCTACACCACAAATCAAAACATAATCAGCACCTGCATATCTACTCATCTGCACAATATTTTCTCTTTCATAAGCATTAGTAGGTAATTTTTTATCCATAATGACATAAGATGGCAACATCTTTTTATATTCATCAACCATAAAGCGTTTAACATCAGTAATACCTGCAATACGTTTTAAATTATCGTCAGCATTAATCCATAAAGCAACTACTGGCTTCTCAGGAGTAACTTTCGTATCAAGCAAATAATATAATCTACCTGCCGCAACCTCTTCATCAAAGGCTTTATAAACTTCATTAATGCTGTAATCAAAATACATAGCCATATCATGTTGAACACTACTGATTTTGGTAGATAAATTATATTTTATATGCTTGCCGAATTGCTTGTATCCTCCAAAGAATGTCTGTAAACTGCCGGGAATAGGATCCGCAGTATTAGTAATACGCAATAAATGAATTTTATCGCCATATTGCTCAGCAAATTCCTTATTACCGATAGCAGGTGCACCGAAGGTTACGACAATAAACTTTTCTCTTGGTACACCTAAGCTAACTAAGCGTTCACCTAATAAAGTAGCCGCTGCACCACCTAAGCTATGTCCTGATAAAATTAAAAAGGCATCATCATTTTGCATCAGTTCACCAAATACACCTCTGAAAGAACCGTCATCATTTAAGACAGATGTCTGCAATACAGTATCTACATATTCATTAAAGCCTTCATGCACAGCCGGAGCATTTTTTCGCAAAGGTGCCTTGGTTAGATTATGCATTTCTTCTAAAGTTGTGCCACCAAAATTAACTTTATCTGTTTTTAAATTAATAACCCAATCACCTTTAGAAGCACTACCACGGAAAGTTACCAAATAAACATTTTTCTTAAAATCAGGAAAATAATTTTTCGCAATAACAAAGTTAGTTTCTACTTTGCCATTCTTGGTATTTTGAGGATAAATCTGCCAACCATAGCTACGCAGATAATCAAACTCTGTAGATGCTCCAGGAAGATATACACCTAAGCAGGACGCTGCGGCTACACTTGTCAAATAGCTATCCACGTAATGCTCTGACAACTTGGGTGGTGCTGCTACACCTGTCGCACTCAAAATAAATGTATATATGATAGCCAAGAATACACATAATTTATGTTTCATTATAAGCCTCCAATCTATTTACCTGTTTTTATTATAAAGCAATTCAAAGCAAAATAAAAGCTGACAGCAATTTTTAAATAATTACTATCAGCCTTTATATAGGATATATTGGAGTGTGATAAAATCTGTAAATCAGAGATATAACCAAGCTAAAATCATCCAACCACATAATAAAATCAAGAACGGTACTAGTTGTTGCATAATTTGACCTCTTTTAGTTAATGAAATCTTTTTGTCACTTTATCTTGTGTTTATTATGGATGAAGAAGCTTAATTCTAGCTGTATTATTCAGCAAGTTGATAAGTTTTTTTGATTTTAGCAATATGGGCTTCTACTTCAGCAGTATTCTTAAATCCGCAGCAATATTCAAAAACCTGAGTTGCCTGCGGTGCATATTCTTTTACTGCAGCAAAATATTTATCCCATTCAATGGTACCTTGACCTATCGGCAAATGGGCATCAGCAGTAGCATCATTATCATGAACGTGACAAGCAGCCAAGCGTTCACCTAAAGATTGTACTACAGCAGGAATATCCCAACCGTTAACATGAGCATGACCTGTATCAATCAAGGATTTAGCACTCGGGAAGATATCAAACAAAGCCATATATTCCGGTAAATCAAATAATAAACTGTTTTTAGTACGTAAGCCAACATTTTCAATCAGCATTTGTACTTCGTATTTTTCAGCAATCTTAGCCAGCTGACGTAAACGGCGGATAACACGAGCTTGAACAAGTTCTTTATCGCCTTCCCATTCTTCATTGGTATGTACTACAACGAAATCAGCTTTAATTTTTTGCGCATAAGCAAAGGTTTTTTCAAAAATTTTAATATAATTTTTTTGTTTACTATCAGCTAAGTTTACAGCTACACATGGGCCATGTACAGATAAAGCACGCTCGCCCCAAGCTGCGACTTCGTTATTCCAATAATAATCCTTACCAAATTCATAAAAGAATTCGATACCATATTCTTTGCTTAATTCCCTAAGGGCAAATTTAGGAAATCCGGGGAATAGTAAATCACTTACTTCAAACTGCATATTATTTGCCTCCAAGCTCTAAGTTTTCTTCTGTTTCTACATCAAACAGGCAGACATTTCTCCAATCAAAATCAAAACCAGTGCATTTTTCCATTTCAATATTTTGATCACTAGCTTGCATATAAAAATTTTCGCCACTGGACAATGCCATAGTTGCTGTTTTTAAGTTGCCTGTATTTTCTACAAAATCAACCTTACCTGTAATCATAGCATTGCCAAAGCTAGGAATGCAAGCTTCAGGACGCAAACCAAATAAAACTTTTTTACGACCACCAACTAATTTAATTTTGTCAGCAGGCAGGTTTAATACACATTGAGCCACAATTAATTTATTATCAACCACTTCAGCTTGCAAAATATTCATAGCCGGAGAACCAATAAAAGTAGCAACAAAGGTATTTGCCGGATGATGATAAATATTAGTCGGAGTATCGATTTGTTGAATTTTACCTTGATTCATAACAGCAATACGATGAGCAACAGTCATTGCTTCAATCTGATCATGGGTTACATAAACCATGGTAGGTTTAAACATTTCATGAATTTTTACTAATTCAGTTCTAGCTTTCTGACGTAGCTTAGCATCCAGGTTGGACAGCGGTTCGTCAAGCAGAAAATAAGGAGAATGTTTTACTAACGCACGGCACAAAGCAACACGTTGTTTTTGACCGCCACTCAACTCATGAGTCTTTTTATTTTCGTAACCTTCCAGATGAAGGATTTCCATAGCTTGTCTAGTACGACGTTCAATTTCATCTTTCGGCAATTTTTGTAATTGCAGACCAAAGGTAATGTTTTCCCAGACAGTCAGATGCGGGAATAAAGCATAGCTTTGAAATACCATCGCAATATTACGTTCGCCCGGAGCAACATTATTAACAACTTTGTCACCCATGTATAATTCACCAGAAGTAATTTCTTCAAAACCGGCAATCATACGCAGAGTAGTGGTTTTACCGCAGCCGGAAGGTCCGAGCAGGATTAAACGTTCACCTTTTCTGATATCCAAATTTAACTCATTGATGACAATATTTTTACCATATGCTTTTTGAACATTAGCAAATCTAATGCTGTACTCATTTGTAGTGTTTTCCATTTTTTTATCCTTTCACGCCAGATTGCATAAATGTATTGATGATAAATTTTTGACAGAAAATGTACAGAACCAAAGGCGGTAAGCTTGTCAATGTTGCTACTGCCATTGCTACACCCCATTCACTGCCGCCTTCAGCACTGATAAACATTTGCAGTGCCAACGGTAACGTCAAATTGGATTTATCCTGTAAAATCAGCAAAGGCCAGAAATATTCATTCCAGCTGTTGATGAAAAACAGAATGGAGATTGCCAGAATAGAAGGTTTAATCAGCGGTACGACAACCTTGCTCAATACTTGGAAAGGTTTAGCACCATCTAAAATTGCCGCTTCCAGCAAAGGTTTAGGAATACCGCGCATAGTCTGACGCATCAGGAAAATGCCCATGCCATCTACCAGACCAGGCAGCATAACACCATAAGGAGTATCCAATAAGCCTAATTTAGACATCATCAAATAGTTAGGCATGATCAGTACAGTAATAGGAATAAAGAATGTCAACAACATACTGTTGAATACGGTTTCTTTATATTTGAAATCATAATAAACAAAAGCAAAGGCAGCCAGAACACTTGTCAAAGCCTTACTCAGAGTAACTACAATAGCAATGTAAAAAGTGTTCCAGATATAAGTAAATAACGGGAAGTTCTCCAAAACATACAAATAATTATCGAAAGTCGGCGGGAAAGGCAAAGGATTCAAAGTAGATTCAAATACCTGATTCAGATCTTTTAAAGAAGTGGACAGCATGAAAACAATAGGCCACAACATTAAAAAAACAGCAATTAACAGGAATACATGCCACTGCCATTCATCACGCCAGCTGTGCATTTTAGTTTTCATAGTACACCTTCTTCTCTAAATATTTATTCTTCACAAAGAGGAATATCAAGTAGCAGACCATAGTGATAACAGCATATGCCGCACTACGTCCTGTCTGGAAGAAAGTAAAAGCATACTGATAAATAATATATACCAGGTTAGAGCTGCCTTGGTCAGGACCGCCTTGGGTCAGCATATTTACAGGAACAAGTACATATTGCAGACCGAATACTACAGTTATCGTAAACACATAAATCGCAGTTGAAGAGGTCATAGGTAAAATGATTTTTTTGAAGATAACCCAGTTGGAAGCATTTTCCAATTTAGCTGCTTCAATCATTTCTTTCGGTACAGCAACCATTGCTGCCAACATAACAATCAGATTGTAACCGAATACTTTCCAACCGATAGTAGTGCAGATTGCAAAAATTACAAGATAGTTCTCTTTAAACCAACGAGGAGATTCCATAGAGAACCAGCCTAAAACAATATTCAAAGGACCTGCCAGCGGATTATAAATCCACAAAAACAAGATGCTGGCAACAGCTAAAGATAAAGTAGAAGGCAAAAACAGTGCAGAGCGATAGAAAGCACTCCATTTATGCACTAAATGACCTAAAATAAAAGAATAAATGTATGGCAATACAAAATTCAAAATCAACATAATAACTACGAAAAGTACAGTGTTGATTAAAATTTTGATTAATTCAGCAGAACCCAAAATGTGGGTGAAGTTTTCCAGTCCGACAAAAGTCATATTCGGACTTACCATATTCCAAGAGAAGAAGCTCAAATATATATTCTGCAGCAGAGGCCAGTAAAAGAAAACTATGAAAAGCACTGCAGCAGGAAGTAAATACAAGAAAGCTTCCTTACTATTCTTACTCATGATGACTCCTTATATCCAAAATATCCTATAACATTCAATAAAAGTATAAACTATTTTTATATGGATAAAGAGAATGCCGCCCTAGGCGGCATCCTCTATCCACACAAAAGCTCTCTATTCGTATCGTAGCTTATATTATTGCAACAATTTATCGATTTTTACAGCAGTTTGATGCAGAGCGTCAGCAGCACTCATTTGGCCGCTCAGAATAACGTCACGAGCGTCAATCAAAAGTTGTTCTGCTTGCAGACCATTAGCACCAGGGAAACTTGCCCATTTAGTAACTTTGCCCATTTCAGCCAAAGCCATTTTAATGTTCGGGTTTTCATCTGCTAATTTTTTGAAGCCTTTAGGATCATCAGCTACACCTTTGCGAGGAGGCAGATAACCGGTACCGGTGGACCATTTAGCCAGGTTTTCAGGAGATTCCAGGAATTTGATAAATTCAACAGCAGCTTTTTGTTTTTCAGCATCTTTGGAGAATACCATCAGGAAATTACCGCCTGCAGGAATCTTAACTTCTTTACCTTCAAATGCCGGGAACGGAGATGCTTTTACTTGGAATTTAGCACTCTTTTCAAAGTTTGCACGTTTACCGATAGTAGTGCAAACCATACCCAGTTTACCACTCAGATAAGCTTGGAAGCCTTCTTCGTTAGTAGCATGCAGACCGCTACCATCTTTAACCATATCAGCAATTACTTGATATGCAGCAGCAGATTCAGGATTATCAAAGCCGGAAACGGTTTTGCCGTTAACTTTTTTCAGCATTTGACCACCATTGGATTCGATAAGAGCTTGTTGAGTCCAGTTATCAGCATATTCTTGCATGAAGAAGCCCATGTTACCTGTTTTTTCTTTAATTTGTTTAGCAGCTTTATGAACTTCAGCCCAGGTTTTAGGCGGGTTGTTAGGATCTAAGCCTGCTTTTTCGAAGATTTCCGGATTGTAGAATAATACCGGTACACTTACAGAGTACGGCAGACCAATTTGTTTACCGTCATCAGTTTGAGCCAAGCTTAATACGTTCGGCAGGTAGTTATCTTTCATGTAGTTTTCATCGCCAGCTGCTTTGAAAGCTTCATTCAGATTGGTATATTTAAAGTTTTCAGCTGCGTAGTTCAGGAAGGAATAACCCATTTGTACTACATCAGGATTTTTACCGGATGCCATAGCAGCTTGCAGGTTTTGAGTCAAGCCTTTATACATATCCGGGTTATATTTTTCTACTACTTCAATGTTCGGATGGGTTTTGTTGAACTCTGCTACTAATTCTTTAACAGTTGCACCGCCAAAGCTTTCAGCAGCTACGTGCCAATATTCAATTTGTACTTTTTTACCGCTGTCAGCACTTTTTTTATCGCTACCGCAACCGACAATAGCAGTAGTTGCTAACAAGGAAACCATAGCCGCAGCTAAAACTTTCTTAAATTTCATCTTTTAAAATCCTCCTTTTTTGTTTTACGATGAATTTTAATACTGAATCCATTGTATAGAAAGAATGTTAAATACAAAGCAGATGAATGTTAAATCTATGTTAAATCGCCTAATATTTTGTTTTAAATTTAACATATTCTTATTCTAAATTTAACATTAGACATTTTTTATCTAAATTTACACTTAATAAGCATATTTTTTACTGAATATTTAGCACAAAAATGAAATAAACGTCTAAAGACTTCTTTTATAAAGTCTTTAGACGTTCAGAAACTTACAATTATTTTTTATCTTCATTAAGCATCTGTTCCAAAGTATGCCAACCAAGCACAGCACATTTTACACGTGCCGGCATATGGCTTACATCCTGTAGAACACCTGCTTCTTCCAGCTCTTCTATTTCTTCTTCACTTGCATTGCTTTGAATCATGCGTAGAAAAATATCTGCCAGACGCAACGCCTCTTCCTTTGGTTTACCGATAACCAAATCCAGCATCATATCGGCGCTAGCCTGTGAAATAGCACAACCACTTCCTTGAAAAGCACCGTCGATAACAATGCCGTTTTCAACCTTCAGTTTCATGGTAATATCATCGCCACAGGTAGGATTATAACCACGCATTTCCATGTCCGCATCAGGCAATTCATGCTTATGTGCCGGATGCATATTATGGTCAATTAAAATTTCATTATAAAAGCTTCTATTATCTGCCATAACCCATTCTCTCCCTAATAGTACTCAAGCTGTCGATAAAACGCTTGATATCTGCTGCATCATTATAAAAGGCAAAACTTGCTCTAGCAGTCGCACCTGTGCACAGATGATCTAAAAGCGGCTGAGCACAATGATTTCCCGCACGGATATTAACTCCATCAGCATCTAAAATAGCTGCAATATCATGGGGATGTACGCCTTCTACAGTAAAGGTAATAATACCCTTATGATCTTCTACATACGGAGAACCGATAATATTAACACCTTTAATCTTCTGCATAGCGGTAAACGCTAATTCAGTTAACGCAGCTTCACGCTCTTCAATAATATCAAAGCCCACGCTATTAATATAATCTATAGCAGCATGTAAGCCTGCTACACCTGCTGCATTAACAGTACCTGCTTCAAATTTATGCGGCAGCGGAGCATATTCCTGACCATCACGGCTAACCATGCTAATCATTTCACCACCACGCAAAAACGGCGGCATAGCTTCCAGCAATGCTTTTTTACCATATAAAACACCGATTCCCATAGGACCAAACATTTTATGACCACTAAAAGCTAAGAAATCAGCATCTAATTTCTGTACGTCAATTGCCATATGCGGTGCACTTTGTGCAGCATCAACAACTACAACAGCACCTACCTTATGTGCCAGCTCAATAGCTTTTTCAATTGGATTCAAGCGGCCTAAAACATTAGAAATCTGTGCCATAGCTACGATTTTAGTTTTTTCGGTAATCGCTTGCTGTAAATCCTTATCAGAAATACTGCCATCTACCGCACAATCAATATATTTTACTACTGCACCTGTAGCTTCTGCAGCCATACGCCAAGGCAGCATATTGCTGTGATGCTCCATAATAGTAGTAACAATTTCATCGCCTGGTTTTAAATTATGCAATGCATAACTGAAAGCAACTAAATTCAGGCTTTCAGTAGTATTACGGGTAAAGATAATTTCCTCCATATACTTAGCATTGATAAATTTCTGCACTGCCACACGTGCATTTTCATAAACATCAGTAGCTTCCATTGCCAGTTGATATAAGCCACGCAACGGATTAGCATTATGTTTAAGATAAAAATCACGTTCTGCCTCAATAACACATAAAGGTCGTTGAGCGGTCGCTGCATTATCTAAATAAGCAACATCAGTATGCTGCAATAGAGGAAAATCTTTTTTATAGTCATAAGCAAGCATGTCTCTATTATTCACCATCCGCTATTACTCCTTCCAGATAACGTTCTACTAATTGAACAGTTTCTTCATCATCGATACGACGGCACAAAGCTTCTATTTTAGCCTTAGCCATCATATCAATAGCATCAGCTTCGCTAAAGCCACGGCTGCACAAGTAGAATAATAAATCCTCATCCATTTTGCCGATGCTGGCACCGTGATTACCCTGTACATCTTCTTCACTACACAGAATCAAAGGAATAGACTGATTAACAACATCATCACTTAAAAGCAATACTGTTTCTTTTTCATCACCGGTAGCACCAGCACTACCGTTTTTGAAATCGATAGTGCCGCGATAGATTTTAAAAGCACCTTCCTGCAATACACCATCAGCAGTCATAACACAATCAGTTTTCTTGCCATAGTGGTTAGCAATAAAGTTCAAATCGATATGCTGCTTATGACGTCCATAATAACCTACTGCTGCATTAAAGCTGCTTTGATCGCCGTTTAATTCAGTACGTACACCATTATAAATTTTGGCAGCACCTAATTGTAATTGAACGACTTCAAAACGAGCATCCTCTGCCAATTCACAACCTACGTCGTTTAGATGGGTAAAACCATTACCTAAAAGCTGCACTTGAACTAATTTTACTTTAGCACCGGCAGCTGCCGCAATTTTAGTTTGCACTGCGGCAATACCATCAGCCACAGAAGTAGAAATATACGTCATAATAACAGTAACATCACTACCCGGTTTGGCTTCTACTTCTAATTTATTTAAGCATTTTTGGTTTTCATTATAACGTAAGGTTACAGCCGCAACACTTTTTCCTGCATCTGCTACTAGGCGAACAGTCTCACCAACACCTAATTTAGCAATATCAGCCCCCATACCAGTGGGCATTTTTGCAAAATCAACACCATGCACAGGACAAACAGCTGCTTTTGCACAGCCACAGCAATTTTTACCTGGCACATGCTGTACATGACTTTTATTTAAACAGACACCGCCTTGTAAAGCCACACGCGGCTCACAAACATCAGTCAATTTCTCCAACTGCAGCTTGCTCTCATTCATTTTTAATCTATTCCAAGTGGGAGCAGGCAGTTGGTTCACTATCATATCAATATTTTCCATAGTTATCTCCTTCTTAGCCAATGCTTCCCTGCATTTCCAAACGAATAAGGTTATTCATTTCTACTGCATATTCCAACGGCAATTCTTTAGATACATTGTCGGCAAAGCCGCTAACAATCATCGCTCTTGCTTCTTCTTCACTAATACCTCTGCTCATCAAATAGAATACTGCATCATCACTAATGCGTCCGATTTTTGCTTCATGTCCGATATCAGCATCAGCAGTACGTACATCGATAGCAGGAATAGTATCAGAACGGGAAATATTATCCAACATTAAACTTTGGCAGGAAACAGAGGATTTCGCCTGTTTAGCCTTATTAGTAACAACTACGCTGCTACGGAAGGTACTGATACCACCACTTTTAGAAATAGAACGGGTATTAACCAGACTAGTAGTACGCGGTGCATTGTGTACAACCTTGCAGCCTGTATCAAGATTTTGGTCATGACCGGCAAAGGTAACACCTGTAAATTCGCTATGTGCACCCTCACCATTTAAAATGCTCATAGGATACAGATAGGATACATGAGACCCAAAAGAACCGCTAACCCATTCAATAGTACCGCCTTCAGCAACTAAAGCACGTTTAGTATTAAGGTTATACATATTTTTAGACCAGTTTTCAATAGTGCTGTAACGCAGCTTAGCATTTTTGCCGACAAATAATTCAACGCAGCCTGCATGCAGGTTTGCTACGTTATATTTCGGAGCACTGCAGCCCTCGATAAAGTGTAAGTCTGCACCTTCATCGACAATAATCAATGTATGCTCGAATTGACCTGCACCTTTAGCATTCAAACGGAAATAAGATTGCAACGGAATTGCTACCTTTACTCCCTTAGGTACATAAACGAAAGAACCACCGGACCATACAGCACCATGTAAGGCAGCAAATTTATGATCCGTAGGCGGAACCAGCTTCATGAAATGCTCACGAACCATATCTGCGTAAGGACCGTTCAAGGCACTTTCCATATCAGTATAAACAACACCTTGTTCTTCTACTTCCTTACGTACATTATGGTAAACAAGCTCACTATCGTACTGAGCACCAACACCGGCTAAGCTAGTCTGCTCAGCCTGAGGAATGCCTAAACGTTCAAAGGTATCCTTAATATCCTCGGGAACATCTTCCCATTTGCCCTTCATGTTAGTATTCGGACGTACATAAGTAACAATATTATCCATGTTTAAGCCCTCAATAGATGGTCCCCATTGCGGCATACGCAGATTATTGTAAATATCTAAGGACTTCAGACGGAATTCACGCATCCATTCAGGATCATGCTTACCACGGGAAATTTCTTCAACAATATCCTGAGTCAGACCTTCTTGAATACGATATGCGTCTTTATCTTCATTACGGAAGTCATAAAGACTTCTATCTATATCTTCCACATAAGTTTTTTCTTCCATAACTTACTCCATCATCTAGCTTATTTTTGCAAAAACTGTTCAAAACCATTCTTGCTGATTTCATCAACTAATTCCGGACCTGCATTTTTAATGATACTGCCATGGGCCAGAATATGAGTCTTATCAACATGTAATGCTTCTAAAATCTTAGTATTATGAGTAATAATCAATAAAGCGCCGTTACGATGCTCTTGGAAAGTTTTAATGCCTTGAGACACAATACGTACAGCATCAACGTCCAAACCGCTATCAGTTTCATCCAGAATAGCTAACTGCGGATTCAACATCAACAACTGCAGAATTTCGGCTTTTTTCTTTTCGCCACCGCTAAAGCCTGCATTGAGATCACGTTCTGCATATTTAGTATCCATTTGCAGCAAGCCCATGGCTTGTTTTAATTCTTTTCGGAAATCCCAAGCTTTAATACGTACGCCACGTTGCTGCTCCAATGCAGTTTTCAAAAAGCTGCTTAAAGAAATACCAGGAACCTCCAAAGGATTTTGAAAAGACAGGAACATACCTGCTTTAGCACGTTTATCAACAGATAAATTAGTAATGTCTTCACCATTGAAAATAATTTGACCAGCATTCACTGTATATTTAGGATTACCCATCAACGCATAACCCAAAGTAGATTTGCCAGCACCATTCGGACCCATTAATACATGAGTTTCGCCCGGTTTAATATCCAAATCAATACTATGCAGAATTTGCTTGTCTTCAACACTAACTTGCAAACCATTCACTTGTAACAATTCTTCAGCCATATTTATCCTCCAATCATCTGCCTTGACACAGATTTTTAATTCCTATATTTTTAGTATGAATTCATAAGTATATTATAAATTTATTTGGCTTGTTCTGCAAGATGCAGCCCATAATATTCTGCATAATTTGCAAAAAATTTGCAAGCTACGGCAAGCCTTATCTTCATGCTAAGTATATACTTCTTTATTATATAATACCCATAGAAAATAGTAAACTTTATTACCTAAAATACCTATTTCAGCAAGTATTTTTATATAGCTGAAAATCATCTATACTATATTTATCAATGCATACTAAAAACAAACAGGATATACGCTTCCGAAAATCAGAGCGTATATCCTGTGTATAATTAGAAATTACAGTACATTGATGTCTTTAACTTCTTCAATGTCATGTTTTTGTGCATAACCGGTCAACATCAGAGTCAAAGCACCGTCGCCGGTAACGTTGCAGGCAGTACCGAAGCTGTCTTGCAGTGCGAAAATGGTCAACATCAGAGCAGTACCGGTAGCATCAAAGCCAAGTACACTGATGATCAAGCCTAAGGAAGCCATTACAGTACCACCAGGAACACCAGGAGCACCAATTGCGAAAATACCTAACAGTACGCAGAAGAGAATCATAGTACCTAAAGTAGGTATTGCACCATATAAAATCTGAGAAACAACCATAACGAAGAATACTTCAGTCAGAACACTACCGCAGAGATGAATATTAGCAAACAGAGGAATACCGAAATTTACTAAGTCTTTACGCAGCGGAGTAGATTTTAATGCGCATTTTAAAGCAATACCCAGAGTTGCTGCAGAAGACATAGTACCAACAGCAGTCAGGTAGGCCGGACCATAGTTTTTCAAGACCTTCATCGGGTTATGACCGGAATACAGACCTGCCAGGCCGTACAGCAGAGCCAACCAAATATAATGGCCTGCCATAACAATCAGTACTACAATCAGGAATACCGGCAATTGTTTGGTAATAGTTCCGCCATAAGCCAGACCGCAGAAGGTGCAGCCGATGAATACAGGCAGAATCGCGATAATAACACGAGTAACGATGGACAGAATAATTTGTTGGAATTCTTCCAAGCATTTGATAATAGTAGTAGAATTAGTCCAAGCTGCAGCTAAGCCGATTAATACAGAGAATACCAATGCACTCATAACGCTCATAATCGGTGCAATTTGCAAATCAAATAATAATTTCGGCATTTCTTTCAAACCATCAACCGCAGGAGTAATATTCAGGAACGGAATCAGAGAATAACCTGCAGCGGTAGAGAAAAACGCAGCACCAACACTAGATACATAAGCCAACGCAATCGCAACACGCAGCATAACACTTGCATTTTGACCTAAACGAGTAATAGAAGGTGCGATAAAACCAATAATAATCAACGGTACGCAGAAGTTAATCAGGCTGCCCAGCAGACTTTTGATAGTCAGCACAACCTGCATTACATCTTCACCAACATTCAAGCCAATACCCATACCTATCAATACGCCTAACAAAAGACGCATAGGCAAGCTTTTTAAAATACCCATGACAACACACTCCATTTCTTAATACAAATCTCTTATTTCTATAATAGCGTATACTAATTCTTTTAGCAAGTAAATTTTAAGATTTTTTTATGAAAAATCATCAATAAAGTTTATACTTATTTTTTATCTTGTATACTTTAAATTGTTTTTTTGCTAAAATTGTCTAATAATTTATTTTAGAGTGAACAGATAGTAGTTTTGAAGCATTCAATAAATGTTCAAATTTAACTAGCTATCTGTTACATACATGCAGGTGCAGTCACAGAGTTAGGTCGAAATACTTCTGATCGTCGGACATAACCATCCAACAATAACTTTAAAAGCTCCGAACTATGAAAAAACAGGATTTTGCACATTTTATCACCTCCCTTATGTTCGGATTTCGTATAGCATATTTATTGAGCATTGCTAAATTACGTCTAAACCTTCTGCTATTGCATTAAGCTTAAACCATATCCAGTATAATGCGATACGTTTCCTCTTATATTAGCTTCATATATAACACAGGATAAAGTACTACTGGCGAAATTTGACTTCAGTCTTTTCCTGCAAAGCATCTTCTTCTAAAATACAGGCTTGTTCTATGATACATCGCATAATATTTGCTACAGCCGGTGTGTAATTTTTATTATTTAATAAGCCTGTTACCTTGGCAATAACCTTAGCTTCACGAGCTACATCCTTCACTGGCATTCTATGAGCTTTTTTATATTCCGCTACTTGCAATACCAACTCCAAGCGTTGCTCTAAAATAGTAGCTAGCTGCTTATCAACAGCATCTATTTGTAATCTTATTTTCTGTAAATCAAGCTTCTGCATTTTTTCTCCTAGTGTTTTCTTTCATATAATTAGGAAGAATTTTTTAAGTAAATTTATTTCCTGGGAAATAGTGTCAATTTATTCTTTAACTAATTTCCTATTCAAAGGCTGATAATGTTGCTTGCCCTTGATTAAATATTTTTGCTCATTAACCTTTGCCACATAAATACCATGCTCAGCTAAGCAAGTAATCGTCTGATTTACTGCATCAGTATCAGCAAGTGGTACTGCAAGCTCAATAGTAGAATCACCATTTAATAAAGGTAAAGCAAATAACAAGCCATTAATAAACTGACTATTCACATTTTCTCCAAAGCTAAAGGTTCCTGGCTGTAATCTGCCATTAACTGTAACCGGTAATGCACCATCACAAGCAAAATGCTGTATGCCTTGTTCATCAAAAATATCATAATAAGGCTGTAATGTATAATTTGCCAATTCACCGCGTCCCATAAAGCTCAAAGGACAATTCAAAGTTGCTGCTAAGGGTAGAAAGTGACGTAAGGCAGTAATACTTTCACCGCAATCAATATAATCTGCATTAGCAACAGGGTGACCATTACCTGTAATCTGCAATGCTATACAGCCCATAATCATACTCGGAATTTTATCTACGCTAATATTAAAAGCCTTTAATGCTTTAATAGTAGTGTCAATAGCTTTAGACTGAGGCACACCATCAATAATACTAGTGCCTGCTGCCAAACCTGCACAAATCAGCTCTAATTGAGCCGTCTGTTCCAGATTTTCTTTTTCTGCAACATCAGCGTCTGTTTGACACAATACATCCATTCTACTCACCTCAAAAAATTTCAGGCATTTGCTACGATGCTCTCATATGCAGTTTACCTACACTAAATTGTTACAAAAAATAAATTTTAATTTATTACATATCGCGTCCGATGATGCGGGCGATACCATTTAATTCTCCCACTAAACGGGCAAAGCGTTCAGGACGCAACGCCTGAGCACCATCACATAAAGCACGTTCTGGATTATTATGAACTTCAATTACTAAACCATCAGCACCTACTGCAATTGCAGCTTTAGCCATCGGCTCTACCATCCACCAAAAGCCTGCTGCTGTACTTGGATCTACAACTACTGGTAAATGACTTAATTTCTTAGCAGCCGGAACAGCACTTAAATCTAATGTATTACGTGTGTAGGTTTCAAAGGTACGAATGCCACCTTCACACAAAACAACATTATCATTACCACCGGCCATAATATATTCAGCGGACATAATCCATTCTTCAATAGTTGCTGCTAAACCACGTTTTAAAAGCACCGGCTTATTAGTTTTACCAAGCTCTCGCAATAATTCAAAATTTTGCATATTGCCCGGACCTACTTGAATTAAATCGACATCTTCGACAAATCTTTCAATTTTATCAGCCGACATGATTTCACTGACAATAGGTAACCCTGTCTCTTGTTTAGCCGCCTTTAAATATTCCAATCCTTCTTCCTTCAAACCTTGGAAAGCATAGGGAGAAGTTCGTGGATTAAAAGCACCGCCACGTAATAAAGCAGCACCACCAATTTTTATCGACTTTGCCAAATCGGTAATCTGCTCTCTGCTTTCAACAGAACACGGACCAGCAAGAACCTGAATCTTATTTCCTCCTATCGGCACCCCTCCGACATTAATAACGCTATCTCTAGGATGGAACATACGGTTAGCACGCTTAAACGGCTCCTGTACACGCATTACCTTATCAACAGCATCATCAACACGTAATAAATTGATATCTAAGGTGCTGGTATCGCCAATAATACCGAAAATCGTCATATTTACGCCATTGATTTCATTAATCTGAAAGCCTTGCTCTTCCAACTTCAAGCGAATTTTTTGTTTGCTTTCTGCAGGAGCATTAGCCTTAAAAACTATTACCATCTTTCCAGTCTTCCCTTCTTAGTATGCTATGCAAAGCTTTAGATAAAATAAAAACAGACCCCCGTAAAGGAGCCTGTTGAAAAACAAATCTGTAAAAATATAAAACGTGCTTTAGCAAAGGCTTCTATTACGCATACTGCAATATGCTTTTTTACATGCAAAAGAACCGGTACAGCAATCACAGCTAACTACCGGGTAACAGCAAAAGCAATATGCACTTACAGCTTGCATTTTCATAGAATCCATTTTTTCACCTTTTATACTTATCTTTCTTAACTACTAAAAGTTAATACTATTTATTGCCATAATTGTACTGCTATATACACAAAGCGTCAAGAAAAAGCTACAACTTTACTAAAATTTTTCTCTAATTATAAATATCTGTAACTTATTTTACAGAAGAAAAATAAATTTTCTGCTTAAATATCTCTTAATTTTCCTACTGCATCAGCTCTACATCTATTACAATGAAACATCTGTGGCATAAAAGCAGAGCTAGTCTGACGTAATTTTTGTAAACACTTAGCTGACGGTTCTGGTAAATCTGCAAAAGGAGTACCTGTTACAGGTAATAACGGTAATATATTATGCAAAACACAATTATATTTTTGGATGCGTTGTGCTAGCAGCGGAATCTCCTCTATATTTATTGTAGGTATAGCTACAGTATTAATTTTAGTATAAACATTATATTTCTTTAGTAAACTTAATCCGTTCCATTGTCTTTCTAAAATTAATTTTGCCGCATCTAACCCATAATATATTTTTTGATTATCATAAGCATATTGATAGATTTTCCCTGCCGTATCTACAGTTATAGCATTTATAGTTACAGTAATATACTGAATCCCAAGTTCTGCTATTTCTTTAGCATAGCGAGGCAATAATAGTCCATTGGTCGACAAACAAAAAAATACATCTTTATCGAACTCTCGAATGCGTAAAAAAGTTTCTTTTACCACATCCCAATTAGCTAAAGCATCTCCAGGACCAGCAACGCCTACTACAGTCAAATTCTCAACTTGCTTGCTACATTCTTTATACCACGCCACAGCTTCTATTGGAGTTAAAACTGTAGCTGCTACTCCTGGTCTGCTCTCATTAGGGCAATTATACTTACGTAAGCAATAATTACATTGTAAATTACACTCAGGAGCAATCGGCAAATGAATACGAGCATATTTATTGCAATGACTGCTAAAACATGGATGCTTAGCATGTAATAAAAAATTAGTTACTTGAGACATTTCTTGTTGCTTATTGTCAAACATCGGCACACTCCATATTTAAATCAGAATATACCCCTTGTTCCTTATAACGTAATTGCAAAGTAATATTAATAATGTCTTCTATTATATGAGCTGCTCCACATGCACCTATATACGTCTTATCCGTAAAGCAGACCCGGTCAAAAGTAGGATACGCTACGCGTAATAAAGGCAAAGTATATTTCGCAGCCAAATCATTAAGCCATGAAGAACCGCATAATAAAACAGGCGCATAATCTATAATATCTTTTTCCAAATCATTAAGATTATACCCAGCTGTATCTTTAACAATCATGACACGCATACCTACTTCTTCCGTAAAAAATTTTACTAGTCCTTGTAGATGAGCTTTATCTGCTATAAGAGCAACAGGTGCTTGATACAAAGTCGGTAAATAATCGGAAGAACGATAAGCTAAACTCTTTGCTTGTTGCTCTAAACAAGTAATTTCCTCACTAAAGTCAACTTGCAACTTTTCCGCTAAAATCTTCAAAAACTCTTTACTACCACTAATTCCATAGGGATAATCACATTCAATGTAAGGAATATTATATTTTTCCTGCATTTTTTTTGCTAAAGAAATACCATAGCCAAAGCACACATTTAATGCTGCTTCTGCTAAATGGTCTATATCATGCATCGTACATCTATGAAGAGTACAATTTATCCGGACTTTTTTATTTAAAATTTTTTCTAAAGTCTTTATATCATTATCAGCAAAAGCATCATCATACATTATGCCAAAAATATTAATGCTTTTTCCTTTTTTTACAGGTTCTTGTATCAAGTCATACAATGCCAAGTAAGCATTTTCTACACCAGTATCTATATTGCCACGATAACCAGGAGCTGCAACATGCACTGCATTAGGAATTCCACTTTGTAAAACAGCACCTTGTACATCATCACCAATTAGATTGGGGACACATCCACTAACAATAAAAACTGCTTCTTGCTGCGGAAACAAATTTTTTACTTGCCCTAGAGCTTTAATAAGCTGTTTTTCTCCGCCATTAATCACCTCATCTTCATATACAACTGTAGATGCCTGATTAATTGCGTATGATTTATCAGCATACCCGAATACCAAACTACCCCATTGGCAACCAATAACGGAATGTTGCACAATAACAGCATCTCTAATACCTCGTAATGCTCTAGTAGCACCAAATAAGGCACAACTACTCAAAGGTTTCATTATTTTCTCTGCCTCCATAACTTACTAAACATTGCTCTAGCTGCTAATGAAACATCATCATTCTGCCGCATAGGAAAATAGTCTAAGTCATAATCCACTTTACGTAATAATAAATTTCCGCTAGGTTGAATATGCATTTTCAAAATATAGATCGGAAGAGCGTCGTGTAGGGAAAGAGTGTAG
>OMGV01000183.1_pt1 | contig 47348 bp, 33 predicted proteins | sample 1646111 | NCBI WGS metagenome assembly OMGV01 (sample SAMN05578590, study PRJEB25193) | human gut metagenome | biome: Human Microbiome; feature: human-associated habitat; material: feces | host: Homo sapiens | place: USA:Birmingham | reverse complement strand
GTTACTGCTTTTTTTTATAATACAATGGTATAAACGCGGAGCCGCTTACGAAATCGTGATACATTGATGATACTTTTTGAGAGATATATGGAAAGCATCATTATGACAAACTATCTGATTATCAGAGTGTAGCGAAGGAAGTAAAGCGGAATGATGATACAATGATACTTTTCTCGAAGAAAAAACTTTTCGTCCGTAAGATACTCCGCAAAACTCATGTTGTGATTTGCAAGGAGTCTCTAGAGAGCGATGGTTTCTGCATCGGAATAGCTGGTGTGCTTCTTGGAAGTGGTTTTGCTAGGACTAGTCTTCAAGATTTCTTTTAAGCTAGGATTTTGTGTGGCAATGACTCCTTCTGGGCTGATGACAAATAACTGAGGCACGTTGGTGACTTTGTATGCCTTGCCGATGCTGTTCTCCCGGAAAGGTTTGAGGTCGCAAGTGTTTGTCCAGATGACATCATCCTCCTTGGATGCTTTCTCCCAAGCACTTCTCTTTTCATCCATGCTGATGCTGAGAACGGTGATGTTGCGCTCCTTGAGTTGGTCGTAAACCTTGCGCAACTCTTTCATCTTGGCACGGCAAGGTACACACCAAGAAGCCCAAAAGTCCAAGAGTACCGTCTTGCCACGGAAGTCGGACAGGCGTACTATCTTGCCGTTGATGTCGGTGGTGGTGAAGTCTGGAGCTTGCTTGTTTTCTATCCATTTGTCGGCTAGTTCTTGGTATTTGCTGTTGAACGAACGCCAAGAATAGGTATATTTATAAGGATTGTCTCGAAGCAATTCCTTTATGTCATTCATATCCTTGTAGCTCATCGACAAATATTCGCTTGCAGCCTTCATGCCAGCCAATGTGTTGGGATGGGCCTTGACGAAAGCTAATTTGGTTTGATTTTCTTTTTCAAACAAGGCATTATTGGCTTTTAGCACTTCTTCTGCTTCTTTCAGCTTTCCTGCTTCCTTTAGTTTCATATACTCCTTGCCCACCTTGTTCATTTCCTCACTGATAGGAGCGCATTGCTTCAAGAGTTTTGTATAGAGGTTTTGCTCTTTTCCATCCACTGTTGTGATGTCGTTTTCTCGTCCATTGGCAGAAATTTCGTAATGACACCCCGGTTCGGCAAGAACAGATATGTCGAAAGTGAATGGACGGGACAATATGCGATATTCCTCTGCTTGCTGGATGTTATACTTGACGGTAAAGTCTTTGCCAGAGACCTCTAGGGTGTCAAGCCCGGTGAGCCGGTCGATGATTTTGGCTACGATGACCTTGCCATGATAAGGCTTATCGAGTTTGACGTGGCAAGTGAAAGGGGTCTGCGCATAGCAAGATGCGCAGATTCCCCAAAAGATGAGAGAGATTTTTGTTTTTATATTCATTGCTTACGATCGTTAGGAATGATTTTGTAGTTGAGGTCCAAGACTTGTGCAGGAATAGGGAAAACGTATAGCTTGGAGTTTGGTTCCAAGGTATAAGTCTTGTCATTCAACGTTCTTGTCAGAGTCTTGGTGTATTTGCCTTCTGCTGCCAGACGTTTCATGTCTAGCCAACGAAGGCTGTTGAGGCAAAGTTCACGGCGACGCTCTTTGAGTACGATGTCTAGAAGACTTTCACCATCAGCAGCTGTGAGTGGCTGATAGTCAGCGTCGGTGAAACGCTTTTGGCGAATCGCATTTAAAATGCCGAGAGCCTTGCTGTCGTTGTTGCGAGCCAACGACTCAGCCTCGATGAGCATCATCTCTGGTACGCCAAAGCTATAGTCAAGGTTTTGTAGGTAGCGATAACGTCCGTCTTCCCAAAGATTGCCTCGACGGTCTCTGTTGCTGAAATAGAACTTGAATCGCAAGTCGCTTTCTTTGAAAAGTGATTGTAGATCATCGCTGATGCAGAAGGAGGTGATGAGGCTAGGGAATCCATTAGACATATACCATATCTTCTCTGGAGACTGATAGTAGTTGGTAGGTCTTCCATTGATTCCTGATGAAGGCTTGCCCTCGTTCTTGAACGACCAAGTACGCATGTCTTGCAATTCGCTGTTTGTCTGCAAAGCGAGCTTGGCTTGCTCGGCAGCCTCGTCATACTTATGTTCGTAGAAGAGGATTCTAGCTTTTAAGGCATACACTGCCCCCTTGGTAGGACGGTAGTTGTTGGTAGCCACATCTGGCAGATAGTCTTCTGCGCCTTCTAGGTCGCTCCATATCTGTTGGGTCACTTCTGCAATGGTAGCACGAGGCAACTCTGCCTCTAGGTCAGGTGTTAACGAGAGAGGCACGCTGAGGTCGGTGCTAGCAGTGCTCTCGTTGTAGTCTTTGGCGTACAGTGACTGGAGATACCAGTAATAGTAGGCACGCCAAACCTTGGCTTCTGCCAAGACTGCTTTCTTCTCAGCTTCAGTTTCTTCAGTAGAACTCATGATGTTGTTGATGACGACATTCATCACATAGATTCTTTTATAGGTAGCGTTCCAGGCTTCATCTCCTTCATTTGCTTTGTAGAAGTTTTCAGACCAAAAATATGCTTTCCCATAAGATGTGAGCTCATTTTGGTCATCGCTATATACGTCATCACTGCAAATGTTGGGTAGGGGATATGCAGAACTAGAGTTGCTGACATCGATAGCCATCTCCTTGAAGTCTTCTGTTGTGGTAGGAATCACCTTTCCTTTCGGAGTGGTTTCGGTGAAATCGCTACATGCTGTCAAGGAAGTGGCAAGTGCTATTGTTGTTATGATATGATTTATTTTCATTGTCTTGATATCTTAAAGTTGTTTTAGAATTCAATCTTGACTCCTGCGGTGAATGAGAATGGGGCAGGGAGGGTGAGGCTACCAGTCAGTGGGTCGAGTGCCTCTGGGTCGTAACCTTCCTTGTTGGCTGTCCACAGCCATACATTGTTCATTTGTGCTGTGAGCGAGAGACGCTTGACGAATGTACCTCTCAAAAGAGATTTCGGGAACTCATAGTTGAGTAAGATTTCTCTCAGACGAATCATGTCACCCTTTCTGATACTGTTGGATGAGTACTGGATAGGGTAGTTGCGATAGGAGGTATGAGCCCACAAGTTCTCCATAGTTGGAAGACAAGCGATGTCGGTATAGGCTTCGTCGCCAGACTTCATCCATCTATTGGCGATTTTGTCGCTGAGGTCTGGTGAGGTCTCGTAAGGGTTCATACTTGGATATTCAGCACGGAAGACATGACCGAAGTTGTAAGTGAACATCAAGTTTAGCGTGAAGTTCTTGTAGCGCATAGAGGAAGTCAAAGAGCCATTGTACTTAGGCTGGTAAGTTCCGCTATATACCAAGTCTTCTGCACCTAACTCAGAAATGTCGTATGTCTTTTCACCATTCTTCTTATAGACCATTGGCTCGCCGTTTTCATCAAGACCAGCCCAACGATAACTCCAAACAGCTTCTCTGGCATAGCCTTCTATGAATTTTGTAGTGCCCGTAACACGATTGATTTCTGGTGAACTTTCTTGTGTATTGTTCTTCGTAATCTTGTTCTTGTTATAAGAGAATATCCAACGCAAGTTCCAGTCGAAGTCCTTGGTCTTGATAATGTCACCGCTCAACTCCAACTCCCATCCATGGTTGCGCATGTCGGCTGCATTAATGGTAGCAGACTCATAGCCATTGGTCGGGTCAACGAGCGTGTTGCCCAAGAGGTCGTAACAATAATTATTATAATAGGTGAGAGTTCCATTGATACGATTCCATACTCCAAAGTCGAGAGATAAGTTGACGGAGCGGTTGCGCTCCCATCTCAGTTTTGGATTAGGTGGTGTGGTCAAGCGAACCACGTAGTCGTTGATAGCAGGCAAGTACGTTTTGCGACCTACCATGACAGGAGTGGTGGCTCCAGAGCGGTCGAAGTTACCCGTCAATCCGAATGATGCACGGAGCAACAAGGTTGTGATTGGGTCGAAATGGAAGAACTTCTCATTCTTGATGTTCCAACTTGCACCGAAAGCATAGATAGGGTTGCGACGATACTTATGGCTTACACCAAATAGGTTGGACTCGTCGAAACGCAAGCTGGCACTACCTGTATAACGGTTGTCGTAGGTGTAGGTGGCAGAGAGGAAGTAAGATAACTCCTTGTTCTCCACATCTCCGAAGCCATCATAGTTATCTGCATAGTAGCGGTGAGTATCTCCGTTCCACCAAGTGACACCATCTTTGAGGGCTACTTGGTCGATAGGTTGCCAAGAGAGTGTCTGACCATCATAGCCGAGTTTGCGATATTTGTCAGAGTAAGAGTGACGGCTACGCATCTCAAAGCCTGCCACGGCATTGACGTAATGTTCGCCATTGGCACCGAAGTTCTTGTTTAAGGTAGCCCCCAACTTCATTACCCAAGCGTCGGCATTACTCTGTGAGTGATCGTAGATGTCGCCGTTTGGCAGGTTGTAAGTTAATCCACCATTGTCATTAGGCACAGCCATATAGTTGATTTGGTTTCTTCCATAATAACTTTTCTTGGAGCGAACTTGGTTGATGGTGCTTTGATACTTCTCATATTGATAGTCTGCAGAGAGCGTGATACCATCCCATACTCTGTAGTCAAGTCCGAAAGCCACCTTGTAATCGTTGGTCTTTGTCTTGTTGTTTGCCAAATCCACTTCTTCCAAGAGGTTCTTGCCCTGACTATAGTAGCCATAGTCCTTTACCATACTATCAGAGAAGGCATGGTTGAAACTAGAATAGTCATAGATTCTGTTGCCGCTTTCATCCAAGAGCATTTGGAATGGGTACATATTGTAAATGTCACTGCTGAGTGAGGTGTAGCCATTCTTGTTGTTGGCGAAAGCACTATAGATGTTGGTACGTAAGGTGAGGTTGTCGAGCAACTTGTAGGAGATGCGAGAGTTGATTTCAAACAAGTTGTTTTGGTCGCCCTGCTTGTAAGAGGAATTGCTGCCTGTGTAACTTCCCGATAGGAAATAGTTGACACGCTCGCCACCACCAGAGATGGAAACCATGTGGTTCTGCTTGAAGGCATTGCGTAGCAAGTTGTCTTCTATCTGCTTCTTGTTGCTTCGTTGGGCGAGTGCATCCAGGCGACTGTTCATTTCTGCCAATGTAGTAGCAGGGATGGTGGATACGTCATCTGCAAGATAGTCTTTCAAGATTTCTTGTGATAGGGAATAGCCATTGGTTCCATAGTCGAAGAACCCTGGGTAGTAATATCCCCCCATAAAAGCGTCACGGTCGTAGTTGACGATGTCGGCAGAGCTAGCACGGTGCAAGTCGTCATAGTCGGGCTTGGCATTCACTCTGAAGTTGCCTGAGTAAGAGATGCGAGGTGCTTCTTGCTTGCCCTTCTTGGTGGTGATAACGATGACACCATTGGCAGCTCTCGAACCCCAGATGGCTGTGGCTGCGGCATCCTTCAATACGGTGATGGTCTCTATCTGGTCCATGTTGGTAGGCATTTGCTCCACCTCGAAGTTATCGACGATGAAGAGAGGGCTGTTGCCAGCGTTCAGAGATGCACCACCACGGATGCGGTATTCGTCGTTATAGACTGTAAGACCTGGTATGGCTCCTTCCAATACAGATTCCAATGAGTTGGTAGAGCGCAAGTCGATCTGCTCCTTGCTGATGACATTAACGGCACCTGTCATATTGAACTTCTTCATTGTCTGGTAGCCTGTGACGACCACATCGCCCAAGTCGATGGAGGTGTTTGTCATATTGATGTTGACAACGGACGAGTGGCTTACCTTCTTGGTAACCGAGTCATACTGGAGGCAAGAGAAGACGAGTTCATCGCCTGGTGCTGCGTTAATGGAGTAGTTGCCATTGATGTCGGTGATAGCCATGTTCTTCTTGCCCTTCACCTTGATGATGCAACCTACTATTGGTTCGTTGCTGCCTGTCTCTGTCACCTTTCCGATGATGGTCTGGGCAGTTGCCTTAGCGTTCCCATTGGCATTTTCTTTCTTCTTGATGACGATGGCTTTGCCCTTGATTTGGCAAACTAGGTTTTGGCCAGCCAGTATCTCGTTCAAGATGCTATTGATAGACTTGCCCTTGGTGTAATCTACCGAAACCTTGCGATTGAGGTTGACATCGCTCACATTGTACCAAATGGAGTAACCCCACTTGCTTTTCACATAGTTGAGTGCGGCACTGACAGTCTGCTCCTTGACGGGTTCGCTAGTCGTAGCGAAGACCTGAGGGGCATGACAAGTCAAGAGTGCGGAAAGCATCAGGCAAGCTATACCTGAATGCTTGGCATTTTTTCTGTAGTTTCTCATTCTCTCTTAATCATTAAATGGTTTGATATGTTGTTTATTCTTTATACATTATTTATATATAGTGACGCATCCCTGCTGAATCTTGTACTTCATATCGCCTGTGAGCGAGATGATGTCAAGTATCTGGTAGAGGTTCTCACCATTTCTGAAGTCGCCATAGAATACTTCGTCAGCGATGTTGCCTTCGATTAGAATCTTGACATTGAAGGTTCTGCCTAAGTCCTTGGCGATTTGTGAAAGTGGTTCGTTGTCGAAGAGTAGGGAGGTGCGGCTTTGCTGTGTTGGCACAATCATACTAGGCAGTTGCTTGTCGTGAGCTGTCGCCATCTGGTTTTGCTCAGGTCTTGCATCTTTTATCCAACTGCTGTATTCTTTGGCAGGTACATCTTTGATATGTATTCCTTTTCCCAATACGAGGGCTTGTTGGTTCGGTTTGATGATGCGTTCCTCTCCTTGATGGCTTACGCAGAGGCTTCCCTCGATGAGGGTGATGCGTTTGCAAGGGTCGCCTTTGTATGCTTTCATGTCAAACTTGGTTCCCAAGACCTTGATGCTGGTACCTTCTGAAGTGACAATAAAAGGGTGCTCCTTATCCTTGATCACAGAGAAATAGCCTTCGCCATTGATGGTGACGTGGCGTTCTTTTTTCCCGAAGTCTCCATCGTAAGCGATGCTGCTTCCTGAGTTGAGCCAAACTTGACTACCATCTGGTAAGGTGACGAATGACTTGGAGCCAATGGGAGAATAGATGGATACGATATTTTTACTAGTGCTATGATATTGGTATAGGTAATGCCCGACGAAGCCTCCTATCATCAATGCAAAAATGATAATAGCTGCATATCGGAGTAAAGCATAAATCTTATGCGATGCTTGAGTCTGTTCGGAGAAAGGATTGATGCGATGCTTGATGCGGTTCCATACGGTAGATTTGCTTCTTTCGAATCGTTGCTTGTCTGCTTCTATTTTCAACCCTTGGTATATGACGCAGTAATCCCTGTAAGTTTTCTGGTTGTCGGCTGATTCGTCAAACCATTTTTTCAACTGTTGGTATTCAGTTGCCGTGATGGTTTGCTCTTCTTGCTTTTGTATGAGTCTTATAATATCTTGTTCGTCCATAATCATTACGTTTTGATAGGGTAACGTAATATCTGAAGGCATTGTGTAGTCGGAAACCCATTTTTTTTATCGGAAAAATAGAATAGAGCTAGATGGTAACTCGTAATAGATAACAAGAGCTAGTCGTAATAGGCGACAAGATGCGGTCGCCATAGACAGTTCATTCTACTGATAATACGGCAACGAGAAGCGAAAGAATATAAGGGCTGAGTTCCTTGCGTAAATAGGCAAGGACGGTCTTGATGTGATATTTTACGGTGTTTTCGCTGATGCCAAGTTGGAGAGAAATCTCATGGTAGCTGAGGTTTTCGTATCTACTGAGATAGAATACCCTTTGACATTGTGGGGAGAGGTCTTTGAGCTTCTTGTCTATCAGTTGTTGTAGTTCTATGCTGATGTAAGATTCAAAGACATCTTCATCTGAAATCAAGCGATGAGGAATGACTTCGTTGATTTCTATCATAGAATGTTGACTGCGAAGATAGTCGATACTTTTGTTACGTGCCATACGAAGCAAGTAACTTCTAAAAGATTCCAAAGGTAGAATCTGTTCACGCTTCTCCCATAAATTGAAAATAACATCCTCGGCAATGGATTCGCTGATTTGGTTGTCCTTGACGTATTGGAAAACGATGGAACAGAGGGTGGTGTAGTATTCCGAGAAGACTCTTTGCAGAGCCTTCTCGTTACCTAGTTTCAATTCATATTGCCATTCTTCTATCATATTCTCATTTATTGCTTCGACAGCCAGTCCTTGTCCTTCTCGTCATCCTTGAAGTCATCATCCGTAAAGAGGTTGGTCTGACCGGTCAGCTCGTCGATGACCTGCTGCTCGCTCTTGCCGGCATCAGGGTCGAGATTCTCCTCTGGCGCGTTTGTATTCTGCGAAGAGAGCTTTTGTGAAGAGGTATTCTCTGAAGCGGTATTCTCTGAAGCGGTGTCTTTCGAAGCGGATGAAGCATCGCCATCGGCTTGCAGCTCAGCATCCTCGTCACCTTCTCCTTCGGCAGGTTCCGGCTCAGGGAAGCGGGTAGGCTCCAACTCCTCGATGGTGTCTATCTTCCAAGTAGTCAATCGCTTGCCCTTTGCCTTGAAACTCTTCTGACCGATAAACTGCTCGGCATCAATCTCCTCAGCAGGACGGACGGCATCCACACCACCGTAGGTTACCTTGATGCGAGGATATACCGTGTCGGTGAGCATGACCAACTTGCTGTTTGGATTCTCGCCCAAGAAGTTCTGGTGACGCTTCGTGGCATCCATCGTGAATCGCTTGATGTATGGATAACCATCGTTGTCTGCATCGTAGAGGATGGTGGTCCAAATCTTGTGCTCATCCCACTTCTCCAAACGAAGGATGTTGTCCTCGTAATGGTTGTTCACGTCGAAGTTGGTGATGTAGAACTCGCCGTTGTCGAGTACCACCAAGATACTATCGTCATCGAAGAACTCGCCGAGCAAGCGACCGTTCTCATCATAGTTGATACGGTTGACATCTGGGTCGAACCAAACCTTTCTGCCACCCAAGGTGCTGTGTCCGTGGCTCTTCAAACCGATGCGGCGGATGGTGCGCTTGGTGAGGAGGTTGCCCTTGGCGGCACGTCCCTTGATGAGGATGTCGGAGAAGTCCTTCTCTAGGAAGATGCTCTGACGCTTCTTCGTCAAGTCTGGCTCCATTGTCACCTTGACGACCTCAGCCTCGCCGTTTGGATTGGCGGTGAAGTAGATGATGCGACTGCCCGGTGTGCCCTGGGTGATGTCGTACACCTTGTCACGAGTCATGGCGGTCACATTGAAACGCTTGATGAAATACTCACCTTGCTTGCCGTTACGATAAACACAGTTGTAGATGGTGCGCTTGTCGTTCTTCTTGAATACCTGGACATGAAGGATGTTCTTGCCCACGAATATCTTGTCTGCCACCTTGGTGACCTTGAACTTTCCATCCTTATAGAAGATGATGATGTCGTCGAGGTCGGAGCAGTTGCATACGAACTCGTCCTTCTTCAAGCCTGTTCCCACGAAACCTTCCTGTCGGTTGATGTAGAGCTTTTGGTTGGCTTCCACCACCTTGGTTACCTCGATGGTGTCGAAGTTGCGAATCTCGGTCTTGCGAGGATGCAACTTGCCATATTTGCCCTTGAGATACTCAAACCAGTTGATGGTGACATCGGTCATGTGGGCGAGGTCGTTCTCTATCTCGGCAAGCTCTGCCTTGATCTTCATCAGCAGCTCGTCTGCCTTATCCTTATTATATTTAAGGATGCGCTGCATCTTGATTTCGAGCAACTTGAGGATGTCTTCACGGGTGATCTCACGATGGAAGGCATATTCCACCATGCCCTTGCCATCCACCTCGGCGGTGAAGAGCTTGTCCTTGAATGGCTCCAACTTGGAGTCGATGAAGGCTACCACCTCGTCTTGGGTCTTGCTCTGCTCAAACTTGCGCTCCTTGTAGATGCGTTCCTCGATGAAGATGCGCTCCAAGGAGGAGAAGAAGAGTTGTTCCTCCAGTTCGCCCTTGCGAATCATCAACTCTTTGCGGAGCAGTCCCATGGTACGATCTACACTGTGGCGGAGCACATCGCTGATGGTGAGGAACTTAGGCTTGTTGTCCTCGATGACGCAGCAGTTGGGCGAGATGTTGATTTCGCAATCACTGAAGGCATAGAGGGCATCCATCGTCTTGTCGGAGGAAGTGCCTGGAGTGAGGTGTACGAGAATCTCCACGTTGGCGGAGGTGACATCCTCTATCTTGCGAGCCTTGATCTTGCCTTTCTCCACCGCCTTGGTGATGCTCTCGATGAGGCTTACTGTGGTCTTGCTGAATGGTATCTCGGTGATGACGAGCGTCTTGTTGTCGAGCTTGTCTATCTTGGCACGAACCTTCAAGACACCGCCACGCTGACCATCGTTGTACTTGCTCACATCGATGGCACCGCCAGTAGGGAAGTCGGGATAGATGGCGAACGGCTCTCCTTTTAAATAATGTATAGCGGCATCGCAAAGGTCGTTGAAGTTGTGCGGCAATACCTTGCTGCTCAGTCCCACGGCGATACCCTCAGCACCTTGGGCGAGGAGCAACGGGAACTTGGCAGGGAGCGTGATAGGCTCCTTGTTACGACCATCGTAAGAGAGTTGCCAGTCGGTGGTCTTCGGGTTGAAGACCACGTCGAGTGCGAATTTGGAAAGACGAGCCTCGATATAACGAGGGGCAGCGGCACGGTCGCCGGTGAGGATGTTTCCCCAGTTGCCCTGTGTGTCGATGAGGAGGTCTTTCTGTCCCATCTGCACCAAGGCGTCACCGATGGAAGCATCACCGTGAGGGTGAAACTGCATGGTGTGTCCCACGATGTTCGCCACCTTGTTGTATCTTCCATCGTCCATTCGTTTCATGGAGTGGAGGATACGTCGTTGCACAGGTTTGAGACCATCCTCGATGTGAGGAACGGCACGCTCCAGGATGACATACGAAGCATAGTCGAGGAACCAGTTTTGGTACATGCCGCTGAGATGGTGTACAGCGGAGGCGTCAAATCGGTTCACCGGCTTGTAGTCTGAATGTTGAGTGGATGTGTCGTCGTTCTGCTCGTTTTCCATGAAATCAGCAGAAATCTCCTCTTCGAGTCCGTCTTTGTCTTTAATTTCGTCGCTCATAGATAGCTTTTAATACTAATTTTGATAATTTATGGCAAAAATACAAAGAAAATTCGAGAAAAAGGCGTATCTTTGCCGAAAATTTGAAAAAAATAAGATTAATCATGGCACAGGAAGATGTTTTTAAGAAAATTGTAAGCCATTGCAAAGAGTATGGCTTCGTGTTCCCTAGTAGTGAAATTTATGATGGCTTGGCTGCCGTTTACGACTATGGTCAGAATGGTGTTGAGCTGAAAAATAATATCAAGCAGTATTGGTGGCAGAGCATGGTATTGTTGCACGAGAATATCGTTGGTCTTGATGCAGCCATCTTCATGCACCCTACTGTATGGAAGGCCTCCGGTCACGTAGATGCCTTCAACGATCCATTGATTGACAACCGTGATTCCAAGAAACGTTATCGTGCTGATGTGCTCATCGAGGATCACATGGCTAAGTATGAGGAGAAGATCGCCAAGGAGATCGCCAAGGCTAAGAAGCGCTTCGGTGATAGCTTCGACGAGGCTCAGTTCCGTGCTACCAACCCTCGTGTGTTGGAGAACCAGAAGAAGCATGATGAGCTTCATGCTCGCTATACCGAGGCTATGCAGGGGCCAGACTTGGAGATGTTGAAGCAGATTATCCTTGATGAGGGCATCGTTTGTCCTATCAGCGGTACCAAGAACTGGACAGACGTTCGTCAGTTCAACTTGATGTTCTCTACCCAGATGGGTGCTGCCAGTGATGCTACCAGCAAGGTATATCTCCGTCCTGAGACAGCTCAGGGTATCTTCGTAGATTACTTGAGCGTTCAGAAGACCGGTCGTATGAAGTTGCCATTCGGTATCTGCCAGATAGGTAAGGCATTCCGTAACGAGGTGGTAGCTCGCCAGTTCGTCTTCCGTATGAGAGAGTTCGAGCAGATGGAGATGCAGTTCTTCTGCCAGCCAGGCACAGAGATGAAGTGGTTTGAGTACTGGAAGAAGGTTCGTTTGGCATGGCACGAGGCTCTCGGTATGGGTAACGACAACTATCGTTATCACGACCACGAGAAGTTGGCTCACTATGCTAACGCCGCTACCGACATCGAGTTCAAGATGCCATTCGGCTTCAAGGAGGTGGAGGGTATCCACAGCCGTACCAACTTCGACCTTTCTCAGCATGAGAAGTTCAGCGGTCGCTCTATCAAGTACTTCGACCCTGAGAAGAACGAGAGCTATGTACCTTATGATGTGGAGACCTCTATCGGTGTTGACCGTATGTTCCTCAGCGTGATGTGCCACTCTTACTGCGAGGAGAAGCTGGAGAATGGTGAGACACGTGTTGTCTTGAAGTTGCCAGAGGCATTGGCACCAGTGAAGTGCGCTGTATTCCCATTGGACAAGAAGGAAGGTCTGCCAGAGTTGGCTCGCGAGATTGTTGACGAGTTGAAGTTCCACTTCAATACTCACTATGGCGATCCTAAGGATTCCATAGGTAAGCGTTATCGCCGTCAGGATGCCATCGGTACTCCATTCTGTATCACCGTTGACCACGAGACTCCTAACGACCACAAGGTAACTCTCCGTTACCGTGACACGATGGAGCAGGAGCGTGTTGCCATCAGCGACCTCCGCAGCATCATCGAGGACCGTGTGAGCATCACAAGCGTATTGAAGAAGCTTGGTAAGGAAATCAAGAACTTCTAATCGTATATCTATCTATATATATAAATAGGTATATTAATATCTGTAATCAAATACATCTAGATGAATTTGAAGAATTTGAAATATATGTTCTTTCTGCTGATGACGGCGTTGGTGCTGTCATCATGCAGCGAGACGGACGATGATTCGCAGGCTGAGTTCGCCAACTGGCAGGCACGCAACGACCAGGCTTTCGCCGACACCTTGGATTTTGCCAGGCAGCAGATGAATGCCGGTAGCAAAGAGTGGAAGGTGATACGCAACTGGTCGCTCAATAATCAGACGGGCAACAAGGACCAGGCTGGCAACCAGTACACTCCTTCCTACAAGGATGATGAATACATCGTAGTGCATGTCTTGGGCACAGGTAGCAGCGAGGTGTCTCCTCTCTATACCGACTCTATCCAGATGAGTTATCGTGGAAGATTGATTCCTACCACCTCTTACAAGGATGGATATGTATATGACCAGACTTTCTCTGGTGCATACGATGCCACCAAGGCTCTTCCTACCAAGGGAGTGGCAAACAGTTGGATAGATGGCTTCACCACTGCCTTGCAGAATATGCACGTTGGCGACCATTGGCAGGTGTTCATCCCTGAGAACTTGGGTTACGGCTCAGAGGCGAAGACGGGTATTCCTGCTTACTCCATGCTCCGCTTCGAGTTGATACTGAACGGTGTCAAGCATGGTAATGGTGCTTGGGTAATGAAATAATACATCAAATCGCCCTGTCGGCTGGAAAGGCTGGCAGGGCGATTTTGTTTGTATATGATGAGGGACGGCTAGGGTGAGAAAGCAAATCTAAAAATATGTTGCAAAGGATAAACAAGTGTTTGTGTTCGCACACATTTGGTTGACGTACATCAAAAAAATGTTAGAAACTTGCAAATTTATTCATAAAATCATTGCAGTTTCAAGGAATAGTTGTACCTTTGCATCAGAAAAAATAAGTTTTAGGTTTTTAGTTAGGTAATAGATTGTTCTAGGTTATTAGTTTGAAGGTAAAAATTAAGATTGTTATTCAAGGACGACAGGTATTAGGTTTAGAAAGGTAAATAAAAGATTGTTTATTCAAGGACGACAAATAGGTTTGGTTATCTTATAAAGGTAATTAGTGAGTATTTTGGGAATAATGATTGAAGAGAAAGTAATTATTTTATGTTTATAAAAAATGGCGATTCCTCAAATTGGGGTCGCCATTTTCTGTTATTTGGCTTTGCGGTTGCTGGATAATGGAATGTCATTCGATTGATAAAAGTTATGCTATATAGTAAAAAGACTGATTATTTGATGGAGTCCATCCGCTTGGGGCGTGACATGGCTCGCCGGGAGAAACTCAACCTCATCGTGGGGCTGAGCATCCCTTCTATGTTGGCGCAGATTTCCACGGTGATGATGTTCTTCATCGACGCTTCTATGGTGGGGCATCTCGGTGCTGAGGCTTCGGCTAGCATCGGACTGATAGAATCTACCACTTGGTTGATAGGCAGCTTGCTCAGTGCGGCAGCCACGGGGTTCTCGGTGCAAGTGGCGCATTTCATCGGTGCCAACGATTTTGTCAAGGCTCGACAGGTTTTTCGTCATGCCTTGATTTGTGGCTTGCTTTTTAGTGTCTGTCTTGCCCTGATAGGAGTGGCGATCCATCTGCCCTTGCCTTATTGGTTAGGTGGCGGCAGCGACATCGCAGACAATTCCTCTCGCTATTTCTTGATTTATGCGCTGGCTTTGCCTTTCATCTTCCTCTATCATACTTCGGAGATGATGCTCAAGTCGGCTGGCAATATGCACACACCGAGCGTCATGGCGATATTGGTGTGCATCTGTGACGTGGTCTTCAATTACCTGTTTATATATATATTCAAGATGGGAGTGGTCGGGGCAGCTTATGGCACAGCCTTGGCATACATCTGCATCTCCTTGCCTAACCTCTGGTTGGCGGCGTGCCAAAACAAGATTTTGAATCTTCGCCAGGATGCCGCTCGTTTCCATTGGGTGAAGGAGTATGTTCGCAATGCCTGCAAGATTAGCATTCCTATTGCCATCCAAAACATCTTGATGAGTGGTGCGCAGATAGTGAGCACCATGATTGTGGCTCCGCTAGGCAACATCGCCATCGCCGCCCATTCCTTTGCCATTACTGCGGAGAGTCTCTGCTATATGCCGGGGTATGGTATCGGTGATGCCGCTACCACCTTGGTGGGACAGACGCATGGAGCCAACCGAATGGACTTGTGCAAGAACTTCGCTTATATGACGGTGGGCTTGGGCATGGCAGTGATGGCTCTGATGGGAGTCGTGATGTATGTCTTCGCTCCAGAGATGATAGGTCTGTTGTCGCCAGTGGAATCTATCCAGGAGTTGGGTACCACCTGTTTGCGCATCGAGGCTTTCGCCGAACCGTTCTTTGCGGCAAGCATCGTCACCTATAGTGTCTGTGTGGGAGCAGGAGATACCTTCAAGCCTGCTGCCATCAACCTCAGTACGATGTGGTTTGTGCGCCTCACCTTGGCATACGGCTTGTCGAAGAGTTACGGCTTGGAGGGAGTCTGGATAGCCATGGCTGTGGAGTTGACGTTCCGAGGCATCCTCTTCTTGGTGCGACTCTTCCGTGGGTCTTGGACGAAGAGTTTCAACGTGAGCCGATGAAGGTGTGTTAACGGAACGTTAGAGCGCATCGAGGCAAATGTTAGTTTTATGTTAAGAAAGCAGGTATTTAGGATGTTTTCACTCTAAATACTTGCAACGTCTCTTTAATTATGTTATTTTTGCACCCCGAAAGTTACCTAAAATGAAGGGTATTACGTATCTTTAGTATCGAGGAGGAACATGGCAAACAACTCGAAAGACGAGGAAAATATTTAATTTACAACTATAACAATGAAGTTAAAGCAAATTTTCGTAGCAGCGATGATGCTGCTTGCTACAGGTAGTATGATGGCACAGCAGATGCCACAGATACCTGTTGACAAGAATGTGAGAATCGGTCACCTCGACAATGGCTTGACCTATTACATTCGTCACAACAATTTCCCTGAGCATGTAGCTAGTTTCTACATTGCACAGAAGGTGGGTTCCATCAATGAGAATGACGACCAGCGTGGTTTGGCTCACCTCTTGGAGCACTTGGCTTTCAATGGCTCCGAACATTTCCAGGGAAACAGTCTCCAGAACTATCTCCAGAGCATCGGCGTGGAGTATGGCAAGAACTTGAATGCCTACACTAGCATCGACAAGACGGTATATTATTTCACGGATGTTCCTACTACCCGTGCCACCGCTGTCGATTCCTGCATGTTGATTCTCAAGGATTGGAGTAATGGTATCTCTCTGACGAAGGAGGCGATAGAGGGTGAGCGTGATGTCGTTCACAATGAGTATCGTATGAGAATGGTAGGTCAGCAGCGTATGTTGGAGCGTTCTCTCCCTGCTCTCTATCCTGGCAGCAAGTATGGTTATCGTATGCCTATCGGTTTGATGAGCATCATCGACGGTTGCGATCCAGAGACCTTGCGTGCTTACTATCGCAAGTGGTATCGTCCAGACAACCAGGCTATCATCATCGTAGGTGATGTGGATGTGGATCATATCGAGGCTCAGATCAAGAAACTCTTCAGTGGCATCAAGGTTCCTGCCAATGCTGCCAAGGTGATTCCTGAGACCGTGCCAGACAACAATACTCCTATCTATGTGATTGACAAGGATAAGGAACAGAACTATGACGTGGCTATGGTCAGCATGAAGCACGAGGCTACTCCTGACTCTTTGAAGGGTGGCATCGACTACTTGGCTAGCTCTTATGTCAAGAGTGCTCTCTCTTCTATGTTGAATGCCCGTTATGCAGAGAAGGCATTGGAGTCTGACTGCCCATTCTTGCAGGCTGGTTGCGATGACAGCGAGTACTTGGTATCTCGTACCAAGGATGCTTTCAATATCAATGTAGTGGCTAAGCCGGGCAAGATGTTGGAGGCTTACGGCGCTGCCCTCCGTGAGGCTAAGCGTGCCAAGGATTTCGGTTTCACTGCCACAGAGTACTTGCGCTTCAAGGATGACTTCTTGAGCGGTTTGGACAAGATTTACTCTAATCGTGATAAGATGAAGAACGAGCAGTTCACTACTCAGTATGTGGATAACTTCATCGCCAACGAGCCTATCCCATCAGTGGAGGATGAATATCAGATCTATAAGATGATGGTGCCAAACCTCCCTGTGGATGTCGTGAATGCTTATGCCAAGAAGTTGATTTGCGAGACTGATACCAACTTTGTTACTCTCGTGATGATGCGTGATGTAGAGGGTGGTGTTTATCCTACCCAGGAGCAACTCGCCAATGTCGTTAAGCAGGTACGTGGCGAGAAGTTGGAGGCTTATGTGGACAACGTAAAGCAGGAGCCTTTGATGGCACAGCTTCCTAAGGCTGGCAAGATCAAGAAGACCACAGAGAACAAGCAGTTCGGTTTCAAGCTCTTGACACTTTCTAATGGTGCCAAGGTCGTATTGAAGAAGACTGATTACAAGAACGACGAGGTACAGTTTGTTGCATCTGCCTTGGGTGGTAGCTCTGCTTTCGACAAGAAGGACTATCGTGAGGTGAAGATGATGCCTAGCTTGATGAATGCCAGTGGCTTGGGCAATTTCTCCAACCATGATTTGGAGAAGGCTTTGGCTGGTAAGATCGCTTCTTGCGGCTTCAGTCTCTCTAAGTATCGCCATGGTTTGGGCGGTTCCTCTACTCCTAAAGACTTGGAGACCTTGATGCAGCTCATCTACTTGAACTTGACCAATATCAGCAAGGACGAGAAGAACGTGGCCAACCTCATCGCTACTCAGGCAAATGCCCTTGACAACCAGAGCAACAATCCTCAGGCTGTGTTCCAGGATTCATTGAGCAGTACGATGTATCACGGTGAGAAGTTCTATCGTTCCATGACTTCTGCTGAAGTGAAGAGTGTCAACTATGACCGTGCGCTCGAACTCGGCAAGCAGCTCTATGGCAACGCCAAGGATTATACCTTCTACTTTGTAGGTAACTTCGATGAGAAGCAGATTCTTCCTTTGATAGAGCAGTATATCGCTTCATTGCCAAGCAATGGCAAGCAGTTTAAGAATAAGGAGACATTGCCAGTGAAGGGCGAGGTAGTCAACAAGTTCACCAAAGCAATGGAGAACCCACAGGACATCGCAGCTGAGATTTGGTGTTCAGAGGCTCCTTATACATTGAAGAACTCTGTATTGTCAGACATCGTGGGTCGCTTGGTAGGTATGGATTACAACCGTAACATCCGTGAGACCCTCAGTGCAGCTTACTATGCTGGAGCAGATGGCATGGCAAGCTTGAGAATGGATGGCAAGACTATGTTAGTAGGTCTCGTAGGTAATGCGATGATGAACCCAGACAAGTCTAAGGATGCAATCCCTTGCTTCTATTCTGGTTTGAAGACTGCCATGGAAAATCCTAATGTAGAGGACCTCCAGAAGGTAAAGGAGATTCTCTTGAAGCAGGCTGATGTCAGCGTTAAGCAGAATGGTTACTGGATGGGTGTTATCTCCCAATACTTGACCTATGGCATGGATACTCATACTGACTATAAGAAGACTGTAAGTGCAGTAGATGCCAACGCTGTGAAGGACTTCTTGAAGAATGTTGTGATGAAGGATGGCAACCACATCGAGGTCATCATGCACGCAACAAAAGCAGGTGAAAATAAGTAAACGTCACTCGAAATAGTAAAAATCCCGATACAAATCTTGTTGTATCGGGATTTTTTCGTAACTTTGCCGCCGTTTTAATGTTTTAATTTGATTACCAGATGAAAAAGTTTATTTTGTCCTTGACACTCTTGTGTGGATGTGTCTTGGGAAGTCAGGCTCAGCTCTTGTATAAGGTGAGCAAAGACAGTTCCGACGTGAAGCCTTCTTATATCGTGGCTTCCAATCGCTTGATCAATCCGATGGGTACCATCACTCAGGTGAGTGAGCTGAGAAATGCCATGACCGATACCGACCAGATGTATTTCGAGGTAAACAAGGCGGCTTATCAAGAAACCATCAATGGTGCTAAGAAACTGGCTGACGGCAAGACTCTCCTCAGTTTGCTTACTCCGGCTCAGCAGACAAAGCTTAATGCTTTCCTCAAGAAATACATGGAGGTGGATTTCCGTAGTCCCTATGTACAGAAAAAGTATGGTAACCTGACTCCTGCTGCCTTGATGGAGGACTTGGAGCAACTGCTCTTTGTGGCCAACCACATGGGTATGTATGATCCTACTCATACTTTCGACCAGTATTTTGAAGCACAGGCAAAGGCAAACAATGAGACTGTAGGCGGTTTAAGTGATGTGGATGCTTATATCAATGCTACCTATAAGAGTGACCTGAAGCAGCAAGTGGCACGCTTGGTAGAGTTTCTGGAGAATGAGCCTACAGAGTTGGCCAAGTTGAATAAGGCTGTAGGTGCTTTCAAGGCACAGGACGTAGATGCTGCAGCCAAGGCTACTGGCGCTCATGTTTCTCAACCAACTCTTGAGGCTTGGGCTGCAAAGGTGCAGACTGTGATGGCAGAGAAGCCTACATTCTTTGTTGTTGATGCCGCCAATTTAGGTGGTGAGAATGGTCTTCTCCAGTTGCTCCGCAATGCGGGTTGCAAAGTAGAAAAGTAATAAACTGAGCCCTTTTCTTTTAAGTGGGCTCAGTGAATAATTATATAGAACTATTTTTTCTGTGATGGAAAACTACAACAAAAAAGAATCGGCATGGTGGATTTTCGAATAGAAATTGGTGGAAATACACGAAAAGAGAAGAAAAAATGTAGTTTATGAATCGGATTCGAATACACTTTCATTATTGTCCACTATAAAATTTCAATATTGCACCTTTATCTATATGGAAAAAAGTAATTTTGCAATATAATAATAAAATGAACTTGTCAAATCGTATCAGAAAACCATTTGAGTGCAATACAGAGATTCATTCTTTGTTTTGATAAATCACATTCAATAGATATAGGCAATAAGAAAACGATGATTAAATAAAACAAAAAACATTATAAATATAAATGTAAGTAAAATGAAAAGATTGATTGACTTTTGCTTGCTTCTCCTGATGGTATTCTGGGGAAGCAATGCTTGGGCGGACAATAAGATGACATTCAGTGCTACATCACCGACGACAAGCGATTGTAACCTAACCAAACTGAGCGTTCTCTCAGGAACTTCCGATTCGATTGCACACGGAGGCATTACTTTGAAAATCACTGCAGCAAGCGATGACAATGCCAGTTGGAACACTGCCGATGCTAGTTCTAACCATGGACAAACGATTGCGCTAAAGGCAAGTGCCAAAATCACGATTTCAAGCTCATCGGCAGAAATGAAGATTACAAAAATTGTATTCAATTTTGAAACCAATAATAAAGGGTACTTTGCTGAAAGCTCAACTACAGGCGGCACTTTAGCCCCAACGGAAGCCACAAGTTATGTCACCACACAAACCTGGTCATCAGACCAAGGTGCAAGTTCTGTATCCCTTACCAGTAATAATACAAAAAATAAAGCCTACATCACATCCATTGACATCACTTATAAAACAGGTGGCTTGGACAATTATACGGTACAGGCTTACCCTTACACATGGAATTTCACAGACGAGAGCCTATGGAAAAATTCAGAAAGCCAATTCGTATCTGAAATTTGGACACATAAAACTGCCGATGAAGACAATGAATGGCAAAACATTGGTCACGAACCTACTGTTGCCACAGGTTATGATGTTAACTTACTTCGTGGTCTTCGCTTCACAGGTTACGTATGCGCAGATAAAAAAAGAAACTGCGTTTCCCTTCCAAAAACAGCCACCATCACCATTCCTTCTCTTCATGAGGGACAGAAGGTAAAGATTTCTTATACGGGTGTAGACATTCTTCCGACGACCAACCTGAAAGTTTCTCAAGAAAGAACGAACAATATAGAAATATACAAAGTGACTCAAGATGGTGATGCCATCCTAACCATTGACGACCCGAGCTACAACGAAGTTTGGGGAGTATGGATTTCGCAAATCTCTGTACTTGATGCCGCACCTGTTCTTACCATGACAACACCTGAGAACAACGCAACAGGAGTCGATCCTAACACACTCACATCCATCACGGTGACTTCTGAAAAAGCATTGTGGGCTTACGATGTCAATGGAACCAAGACTCTTACGGAACAAACCATCAAGGCCACATTGACCTCTGACGACGAAAACAGCGACATGGAAGTAACTGCCACTTTTACCGCAGGTGAAACTGGCGTGAAAGAACTCAACTTTAAACTACCCCAAGACAAGCAGTTGGAGTCAGCTACCACATATACCTTGAATATTCCTGAAAATGTGATCATGGAGACTTCGGGTACGGGCAACAAGAACTGCAGCTTCACATTCTCAACCAAGGGATTGAAGTATTTTGGAGCATATAATGGAAATAAAAAAATTGAAGCTAATCATCCATATACAGTTTCCACACTCGACAACAACCGAGTGGTGTTTGCTTTCGATGAAAAAATTGAGAAAACAGACAACTTCAAAGTTATCGTATCCGACGGTACGACAGTAAATACATATACCAAGGATTCTCAAAAATGCGGCTTAAGCGATGATTCCAGGGCACTTTACGTGCCAGTTCAATTAAAAGCAGGTAAGTATTACTCCATCAAGATTACTGCCGGTAGCTTGAAAGATGTTACAGCAGGCTCTACCTTGAAGAACAATCAGATTGTATTGCACTTGATTAGTTCCTTGGAGGGTGTAAGCCTGAGTATGACCACCCCATACAATCAGGACGAGGCTCCTCTCACCACACGTATCATCTTGTCTGCCACAACCAAAGATGGAAAAAATACAAATATCCTGAACCCTGTAGAAGCGACTCTCAAGGGAGAAAGCGCAGACGGAAGCCAGAAGACCCACGACATAGGAACTGTGACGGGTATCGCAAATGGCAACAAACTTGTATTTACGCCCACAGAAGGTCAGAAGCTTCTTCCCAACTATACCTATACTTTAAAATTGAGCAAAAAGGCAGAACTTAAAGAGGGAGCGTTGGACGATGACACCTTTGTATTTACAACAGCCAAAGTGATAGGTAACGCACCAATAGTAGAATCTACGTCCCCTGCAGCAGGATCTACCATACCAGTGGACGATGTTCAGCCGAGTGCATCCAAGCAGATAGAAATAAAATTCAATGAAGACATCCAACTTTTGGATGGTGCCTTGATTTTCTGTCGCCCTATGGGTGGTAGCGAAAGCTATCAATCTATAGAATACTACAGCGCAAGAAGCGACATTTACAATCAGTACAATAAGATTTATGTCAAAGGAAACAAATTGTGTTTTGAGTACTCTGGCCAGAACTTATTCTATGGCATGCGCTATGAGGTGACAATTCCTACATACGCCATTGTAGGAAAAGGCGGGCAGCCAATGGAGACAAACTTCAAGTTCTATTTCGAGACCCCTAAGTCTGCAGAGGCCAAAGACTCTCGTGATAGAAAAGATGTTTATACCTGGGATTTCACAAATATCTCAGGCGACACTTTCGCTAAAATCAAAGAAAGCGTAGATGAGGATAAGACCTATTGGGGATTTGACGAAAAGAACCATGCATACGGAAGTAGCAAAGCACCAGCACCAAACAACAGACCATTTGCATAAGGACAAGAGATAAAAGCAGGCGCAAGCAATACCTTTATTCTGCCAGAACTAAAAGGCTTGCTGTTCAACTTAGTGAAATACAATAGCAACAGATTCCAAATAGTATGTGAAAATGGGTCAGAAGCCCAAGGTAACACCTATCTGTACCTCAATGGTGGAACACATTACGTCACCATTCAATCGGTTCCTGCCAATGCAATGGTTTACATAGAACACAATGGCAATGAGATGTTCAATCTGAACACATTAGGCGTCAAGAGCATCAAAACAATTACAAACAGTAATAATAATTGCGTTTCAGTCTATCAACTCGGGAATACGACCAAGGACTTAACTTTCTGTGTACAGAACTGCAAACTATACCGCATAGCCGTCGTCAAGGACTACAAGACTATAGGAAGTGCTACCCAAAATTACATCAAGTATGCCACATATAGCCAGAGCTACCCTGTAGATTACAACTTGAACGCGAGTCTCAACGGAACGGCAGTCACTGCCTACAGTGTCTCTGCCGACTATCAGTCGAATGCCACCTTTGTGAATTTCACGGAATTACCGAACAACCAATCCGCTTCTGACGAAGGTGTCATCTTGAAGACTTCCGGCAACTTAGGCGAGAGCCATCCTATCTTCACCACGGATGTCAACACTAATCCCGACAGGCTCACAAGTAATGCCTTGGTAGGAACAGGTGACAAAGCGACTGAATTTGCAACAGCGAAGAAAGAGGGCTTCCAGAACTACATCTTGACCACCAGGTATTTCCACTTGGACAAGGAAGATCAGGTGATAGATGGCAACCAACAGTGTTTCTATAAATGGGTAAAAGGCAATGTCAAGCGCAACCTCGCATACTTGCAGCTGAAGAATCCAAGCAATGCCAATGCCAAGACCATCATTTATTTGGACTGGTTTGGCGATACCACGGGTATCCATGGCATGACTGCTCCATCACAGGTCACCAGTGGCAAAACCTATTACACCTTGGATGGAAGAAAAGTAACAAGTCCTACCCAGAAAGGTATCTACATCATCAATGGTAAGAAGATAATAATCAAATAAAAAAGTAAAAAGATGAAAAGGACATATATATCCCCCATGGCTGAGACCATCAAGCTCAACCTTTCCTCTTCTGTCCTGGAAGACGGCGCAGGAGTCGGAGGTGGTTCTCTAGGTGGTAATGGCGAGGATGCGCAAGCCAAGCAATTTAACACTTGGAACTTTGACGACGAGGAAGAGGAAGAAAAGCAAAGCAATATTTGGGAATAATTGCCAATGCTACCATCAAGGAAATTGGCAAATTTCTCGCTAATGTAAACTTGCCTTCAGAAACCAAAAAAGTCCCGCTGTTAGGATGAAATTCCTTACAGCGGGACTTTTTCGTGATGTCCTCGACTCTCTATCGAGCGGGGGATAAAGATCATAATCTTACAGCATAACCTTCTTCCTTATCAATGGAATTTACCACATACGAGTGCCTTCCCTTTGGAAGAAAAACAAAGCTGCACACGAGAATCTCTCTTAAAAGATAATCTCTTTAATTTCTGCTTTTAGCCTTAGAGGCAAGAGCCTCGCGGCGATCACGAAGAATGCTCTGGCATCTGCTGATAGCCTGATTCTGATTCTCTTCGTTAACCTTTACTAAACAATCGTTCATAACCTTTTGTGTTTTGATAAACCTATTGTGATTTGAATACGTTGCAAAGATAGAGCATTCTCAGAGAAAATGAAAGAAAAACCGATAAAAATGCAAGGTCGTTGCCCTATTTTTTGATATACATCAAACAATTGGCAAATCTTCATCCCGATTTAACCGAATATTCACACTCTTAACTCTCTTTATAGGGATTTTCCACAAGAAAAAGGGAAAAAACTTTCTCTATTTGCTATTTTTTTGCGAAATTTGCACTCGAATTTTAAATAATATATAAGATAGGTATGAAAAAAGTTTTTTTAATGGCTGCCCTTGTGCTCGCTGGTGCAATAGGCAGTTTTGCAACTGAGATGAATGAGACTTCTTTGTCAGAGATGACAAGTTGCCCTGTGAAGAAGACAACCAAGAAGTCAACTAAAAAGACAACAACCAAGAAGTCAACTAAAAAGACAACAACCAAGAAGACAACTAGTTCTAAGACAACCAAGTCTAGCACGACCACAGCTGCTACGACGGCTGCATCTACTAGCACTTCTACAACATCCACAACTCCTTCCACCGCTTCTTCAGCCACCTCTACCGGTTCTACGATAGCAGGCGTATTGGGTGGTTTGCTTGGTGGTGGCAGTAGTAGTACTGCTGGAAGCATCATCAATGGCATCTTGGACAATGTCATTGGCTCTTCTACCTTCAAGCAGGCAGACCTCTGTGCTTCTACTTGGAAATACAATAAGCCAGGTTGCGCTTTTACATCCGAGAATCTCTTGGCTAAGGCAGGTGGTGATATCGCAGCCAACAAGATAGAGAGTGAATTGAGCATTTATTATACCAAGGCTGGTTTCACTAGCTCCAATACTTATTTCAAGTTTAATACAGACGGCACTTTCGAGTCAAAGATTCATGGCAAGTCTTGGAAGGGTACTTATACCTTCGATGAGAAGACCCACGCCATCACGATGAAGGGCTTGTTGCTCAGCATCTCTGGCTTCGCAACCAAGAAGACGAGTGGTGTGAGCCTCTTGTTTGAGTCGAAGAAACTCTTGACCTTGGTTCAGACCTTGACAGCATTGAGTGGCAACTCTACCCTCAGCACCATCGGCAATATCACCAAGAACTACGATGGTGTACGTGTCGGTTTCGACTTGGCAAAGTAAGACATCGTTTTTTATTTGGCAAGATATAACAGAAAGCCCTGCGCCTTTAGAAAGAGACGCAGGGCTTTATATTTTTAGTTATTAAATGAATGTTGAGTTTCTTCTGAATGGGGGGTGTCAATTATAGTTTTGCTTGATATGGAGTCCTTTTCAACTATAGCTTGACTTGAAGTGGAGTCTTCAATGCCTCCAAGAATTCCTTGATGCGGATTTGCCACTCGGTGTAACTGCGAACGTCATACTTGCTCCAGGCTGCACCGAAGTAGTAGCTGTACTTCTCGGCATTCTTCAGACCACGCTTCAACCCGAGGGCATGGCCTGTCGCTCCATCGTGCTTCTTGTCGAAGAGCTGGTAGTAGGTGTTGTCGATACCGTTAGGGAAGAGAACGCCTACAAAGACTTGGGAGTTGTTGACCTCGATGTTGTCGGTTGGGTCGGCATAGCTCACGTAGTCCTTGGCAAAAGTCTTGGTCTCGGTGTCTTCCTCGTGGATAGGGAAACCAGTGGCGAAGTCGGTAGGGTGGGTGAGACCTTCGTACCAAACGGTCATCTTGTTGAAGTTGCTGCCTTTGTCGAGCGAGATGATGCGATGCTCCACCACGTTTTGCATATCTCCTATGGTGGAAGGATTGTAAGTGAGCTCTACGGTGAAGCGAAGCGGACCATTGTCCAAAATCTTGTAAGTCTTGTAGCAGTAAGGCAAGAATTGTTGATTTCCAATCATGAGGCTAGGTGCGCCAAGTCCGAGGGTGGCTCCCACACGGTAAGGGTCGAGACCATTGCCGTGGTCGAGGTGGAAGGAGGTGGTGACATCTATCTCGTACGACTCTGCCTTCAAAGCCTTGATCTTTGCTTTCTGTGCTTCGAGGGCTGCACCTGAGAGATTCTTCATTTTTCGTTCTTCACTCTTCACTTTCTCATCGACCTTGTCGCCATCGACATTGCCTTGCTTGTCCATTACATATCGTTCATATACCACGGTGTCAGGTGTGTTCTTCGCCCAGATGTCGGTGCCGAAAGAACGCTCTCCAGTACGTTGGAGGGCAGGGCCATAGACACGATAGGCGCATCGGTCGTTCTCCCAAGCGATGTCATCCTTTCGCATCTTGTAGAGTGCTCCAGTAGTCCACACCTTCTGTGGATATGGCTTGCCGATGCTGATATAGTAGGTGGCAGAGCCATGAGGACGGATGCTGGCATCGATGAGGAGTTTGCCATCGTGGGTAATCTGTGAACCAATCTGCTGCCCTCGCTTGTTTTTGACGATGTAAGCCTCGCCCTTTTTGGGAGCGATGCCTGCCAATTTGGCTTTCACGTCACTTATGTTGACTTCCACCAATTCTTGGCGTTGGGCGTCGGTGGGGTTGTTGACCACAACGGTGGCTTGTTGGGCATAGCTGTAGTTAGAACCAGCCAATGCCAAGAGCATTATGATGCCCTTTGAGATGTAGTTGCTTTTCATCTTTAGTTTTGATTTGTTTTTATATTTAATACGAATGAATAGTCTAGGCTACTTAATGAGGTACTCTATATAATAATGTATATGAAGCTGGGAATTGGGTAGTCGGGGTTAGTCCTCGACTACTTGAATCCCCATACTGATGTCTTCCTTTGGGCGATCGCCACGCAAGGTCTCGCAGTTCTGAATCTTCTCCACTACGTCCAAACCTTCCTCTACCTCGCCGAATACGGTGTATTGTTTGTCGAGGAAAGGAGTGCCACCAGTCTCGGTATAAGCTTTCACTTGTTCTTCGGTGAACCTAGGATAACCTTGCTCCTTGCACTTCGCCTTGGTCTCGTCGATGAGTTGGTCTTGTAGCTTCATCAATCCCTCACGGTCACGGTTGCGGCGGAAGTTCATGATTTCATCATGATGCTCCTTGGCAAGTTGGTTGAAGACGGTTTGCTCCATTTGCATCCCCATCTGTTTCTCCATCTGCTTGAGTTCGTTCTGTTTGTAGGTCTTGCCCCAAACGATATAGAACTGGCTGCCGCTGCTCTCACGGTTAGGGTTGACTTCATCGCCCAATCGGGCTGCACTCAAAGCACCACGTTTGTGGAAAAGTTGCGGATAAACGAACTCGGCAGGGATGGTATAGTCTGGGCCGCCTGTGCCGAGCATCTTACCCTTGGGAGCACCCTTGCTGTCTGGGTCGCCGCCCTGGATCATAAAGTCCTTGATGACACGGTGGAAGAGTGTGCCATCGAAATATCCCTCCTTCGCCAACTTGATGAAGTTGTCACGATGCTGGGGAGTCTCGTCGTAGAGGCGCACCTTGATGTCGCCTTTTGTCGTCTTAATGATAATCTTAGCCATAATGATTTAGTGTATAATTTATAATGTACAATGTATAATTATTCATTATAATACTCGTTCCATTCCTTCATCGCCTCCTTCCAGTCGGTCTGCTCACCGCTGGCTACGGCTTCCTTCTGTCTTTCAGCCTCGTCACGAGCCTTGTCTCTGGCACGTTTAGCTTTCATTGCCTCGATGGTGGCATCATCGAGTATCTGGATGGCACCACGTTTCACTGCAGCTTGCAGTTCTTCCTCTCCGAAAGCCTTGCCCGGCTCATTGAAGTCGGAGATGTTGAACTCATATTTCACACGAAGGTCGTGACGTATCAGTTTCTGCTGCAATCTATTGCCAGCATTCTTTAGTCGGAGCAACTTGCCGATTTCCTTGATTTCTCCTGCTGAGTATTTGTTTCTTCCCATTCAATAAATGTTTGACTGTATTTTTGTCTATGTCGGATAACGCTTTATATATAATTGGATAACTCTTTATATATATAATAAGGTGTCATCTCTATATCGGCTGCAAAATTAATGATAATCCTTGACAATACCAAGATTTCAAGAGATAAAATCGTTTCTGACGTTATATAATAATAGGTATAGAAGGCTAATCTTGTCACAAAAATCAGAAAAGTCTGCCAAACTGTCATATCCCTTCCCCTTGGCACACGCTTTGTTAAATGGGACATCAGATAAATCACATTATTAACAACGATAAAAATAAAAAAAGATATAATCATGGGAAAAGTAATTGGAATTGACTTAGGTACCACAAACAGTTGTGTTGCCGTTTTCGAAGGTAGCGAACCAGTTGTAATCGCTAACAGCGAAGGTAAGCGTACTACTCCATCAGTAGTAGGTTTCGTAAAGGATGGTGATCGTAAGGTAGGTGATCCTGCTAAGCGTCAGGCCATCACAAACCCTAAGAACACTGTATATTCTATCAAGCGTTTCATGGGTGAGACATACGCTCAGAGCCAGAAGGAAGCTGAGGCAATGCCTTATACTGTAGTAAACGAGGGTGGTTATCCACGTGTTGAGATTGAGGGTCGTAAATATACTCCTCAGGAGATTTCTGCAATGGTTCTCCAGAAGATGAAGAAGACCGCTGAGGATTACCTCGGTCAGGAGGTTACAGATGCTGTCATCACAGTACCTGCTTACTTCTCAGACTCACAGCGTCAGGCTACTAAGGAGGCTGGTCAGATTGCAGGCTTGAACGTTCAGCGTATTGTCAATGAGCCTACAGCTGCTGCTTTGGCTTACGGTGTTGACAAGGCTAACAAGGATATGAAGATTGCCGTATTCGACTTGGGTGGTGGTACATTCGATATCTCTATCTTGGAGTTCGGTGGCGGCGTATTTGAGGTACTTTCTACCAATGGTGATACTCACCTCGGTGGTGATGACTTCGACCAGGTAATCATCAACTGGTTGGCTGATGGCTTCAAGAACGAGGAAGGTGTTGACCTCCGCAAGGATCCTATGGCTATGCAGCGCTTGAAGGAAGCTGCTGAGAAGGCTAAGATCGAGTTGTCAAGTTCTACTTCTACAGAGATCAACTTGCCATACATCACAGCCGTTGACGGTATGCCAAAGCATTTGGTTAAGACTTTGACCCGTGCTCAGTTCGAGCAGTTGGCTCACAACTTGATCCAGGCTTGCTTGGTACCTTGCCAGAACGCTATCCGTGATGCTAAGCTCTCTACATCAGATATTGACGAGGTTATCTTGGTAGGTGGTTCAAGCCGTATTCCAGCCGTTCAGACTCTTGTAAAGAACTACTTCGGCAAGGAGCCTTCTAAGGGTGTGAACCCAGACGAGGTTGTAGCAGTTGGTGCAGCTATCCAGGGTGCCATCTTGAACAAGGAGGAAGGTGTAGGCGACATCGTATTGCTCGACGTTACTCCATTGACTCTCGGTATCGAGACTATGGGTGGTGTGATGACAAAGCTTATCGATGCTAACACTACTATCCCTTGCAAGAAGAGCGAGGTCTTCTCTACCGCAGCTGATAACCAGACAGAGGTTACCATCCACGTATTGCAGGGTGAGCGTCCTATGGCAGCTCAGAACAAGAGTATCGGTCAGTTCAACTTGACAGGTATTGCTCCAGCTCGTCGTGGTGTTCCTCAGATTGAGGTTACCTTCGATATTGATGCCAACGGTATCTTGAACGTATCTGCTAAGGATAAGGCTACCGGTAAGGAGCAGAGCATCCGCATCGAGGCTTCATCTGGCTTGAGCGAGGACGAGATCAACCGCATGAAGGCTGAGGCTGAGCAGAATGCTGCTGCTGATAAGGCTGAGCGTGAGAAGATTGACAAGATGAACCAGGCTGACTCTATGATCTTCACTACCGAGAACTTCTTGAAGGACAATGGTGATAAGATTCCAGCAGACAAGAAGCCAGGTATCGAGCAGGCTCTCCAGCAGTTGAAGGATGCTCACAAGGCTGGTGATGTTGCTGCTATCGATAGCGCAATCAACAACTTGAACACCGTAATGCAGGCTGCTTCTCAGCAGATGTATCAGGGTGGTCAGCAGGCTGGTCCTGGTGCACAGGGTGCTCAAGGCGGTCAGCAGTCACAGGGCGGCAATGGTGGCGCTCAGGATGTTCAGGACGCTGACTTCGAGGAAGTTAAGTAATATCTCCTGCCGATGAGGAGCCTCTCATTGATGCTCCTCTCTCTCAAAAGAGAGTTGTTAAGTTAATATATAATTAAAGCACACAACTGAAAAGGAAACGATTCGGTTGTGTGCTTTTTTTGTCTTGAGAAAGAAGGCTATTTCTAAATATGCAGCCACTTGGCCTTGCAATATTCCTTGTTCGTCTCTAAGAGACCTTATCTTGTTTCCTAATAATATATCTTTTGCATTTTAAGTTCAACTAAATCGGTCTGCTTTTTGACGGTGTCCTCTATAATTGGATGTTTTCGCTATAAATTCTGTTGAATTACGACGATTTTGAAACTATTTCGACGAATTTTCGACGGAAGTATGTGATTTTCGTCGAATTTCGACGGTTTTTTCACAGAAGAAACCAATACCGTCCATCGCTTTTTATCAACTTTTCCATTTTCATGGCTTTTAGTAAATCTCCGAGCATACGAAGCCTTTGTTCTTCCGTCTTATTTTGCGGAAGAACATCCTTAAGATATTCGTATATACTATCTCGCTTGGCACCTTCATCTCCTGCATTGCCGAGATATTGTAGAACCATTTGGCGTAATCTCTCCTTATCCAATCCTTTGGCTTTGGTGTAAGAAGGCAGTTGGTGAGTGTTCTTGGCAATGCTAAGAGAAATGCTATAATGCGGAGCCTCACCTTCTATCAGTCCACGTTTGAGCAAGTCATGTGCAACTTCTTCATGAATGGTTCTGCCTTTTTGTACAGCATCAAGCGAGATGCAATCCCAAAGTGAAAGGGTGTCATTGGTCTTCAATAAATCAGTGTATCGTTTATTGATTTCATTGCCATAGATGCGGACAACTACTTTCTTCTTGATCTGGTCAATCTCATAGTCAGGCATAGGGAAGTGTCTGCGCCATTGCTCATTAAACATCTTTTTGATACCACGGCTTACGGTATCTATCATGTTGAAATCTACCATCGCCCTACATAAACATTCATTGCGAAAATGCGTCTGAGGTTCTTCATTCCTCAAAGCATTCTCCAAGGTACCAGGGATGAATTCAGCAGAACTTCTATCGAATAAGACCCTCAAACGCCTGGGCGCTATCTTTATTGAACTGTACGCTGAAGAGATAGATAAATACTTGGAAAAAGACGAAAAAGAAAGAGAGCGTAAACGTAGCGTGTATATGCAAAAGCGAAAAGCGCAAGGCTTAATGACCATTGAGCAAGTGGCAGAATGGGCACCACAATATTCTCTTGAGATTCAACGGACAATCCGTTACATCGGCATGAAAATTCTTGATGAGAATGAATCTGTAGAAAAAGCACATGCGATTTTGAAGATATGGGGCGATGCTTTGCAAACTATCACAAGCCCCAGACCATCTCCTCCACCTACGTTGAAATCGTGGTGGTTCTATAGATGGAACAGTTTCAAACAAAGGACTGACAAATGGAGATTGCTCCAATGGTATCTTGTCATTCTTGGCATTATCGCCTGTGTCCTCTTTTCATCTCTATATCAAAATCGGGTTATGGATCTTGACCGAATCAACCGCATCTTTTACAAGGAGGTCATCATGAATGAAAAGAGAAAGGAGCGTTATCATGAGCTGGATTCGTTGATTCATTCGGATTCTTTTTTCAGAACGTATTGGAGTTTGGAGCATTGAAGCTTTACAAAATAACAAGACGATAGGGGTATCCAAACAGAACACACCTATCGCCTTGTTAATAAGAACTGATATAACCTTTATAAATCAGCCTTTGTCAATTCGCGTTTTGCTACTTCAATAGCACGAAACTGCAATTCTTTTTCGTCTTCTATGGCATCCAATATTCTGTCTGCTAGCCACAAGATGAGCAGCTCTTTCTCATCCACATGAAAGTATTCAGCCAGTTGGGGCACCTGGTTTCTCTTCGCTCGCCTATCCCCACGTTCTATCTTACTGAACATTGGAGTATCAATTTCTAAGTATGCCGCCACTTGGCGTTGCAGTATTCCTTGTTCGTCTCTAAGAGACTTTATTTTGTTTCCTAATAATATTATGAATTCAATTTTGAGTTTACCTAAAAGCATTGAAATAAAATCATTCAACCACCTTCCACTCGCCTCCATTGCGTGGGCCTCCGATTCTAATCAACCGTCCTCTTTGCTTTAATTTTTTGATATGGTAAGCAACTCCATCTTCTGTTATACCACATACGGATGCTATTTCTTTTGCCGTAACCTTAGGATTTTTGCTGATTATTTTTAGAATAGTTTCCGTAGTATCGACGGGAGTTTCCGTAGTTATTTCCGTAGTATCGGTAGGAGTTTCCGTAGTTGATGAAGGAGTTTCCGTAGTTGTTTCCGTAGTTCCATTAATGCTTCCCTCCAGTTTTAGGCAAGTTTCTATTCTATCAGGATTACTCTTTTCTTCAACTGTTGGTATGCTCCAACCATTATCCTTCCATCCTTTCGCAATAATATCAGCGCCAGTTCCTCCTTTCTCACCAATTCCCAAGAATACAAACATTTTTTGGATTACAGGGTTTCTGCATACACTATGTCCTCCTTCGTAGTATTCTTCCATGCTGATAAGCATTGTACCAGGATTTGACAAAACAATACGGTCGAAGTATCTGTCAATCACAATATTGCCCCTTACCGTATATGCTGCATGAATCAAACTGTTGGCAAAAGCCTCACGCAAAGCTACGTGAGCCGTGGTTGTATTATTCCTCATCTGATTGTTGTCAAGACTGAAAGGCACAGGCAAAGCGTGTTGCAATAAAGGTAAGACACGAGTGAAAAACTGATAAAGGTTGGCTTCCCATGTCCCATCGGGATATATGCGATTTGTCCAACGTACCTGAAGATCGTCACTCAAATGCTCACGATAGTCTGGGAAAAACTCTTGGCAGCACTCTGGGTCTGTAATACTGTTAGTCTTGCCAAACATCAGCATGCCAGCAACAGTGAATCCTTCCGTTGATGTGGCTCTATCTTTGCGATAGGCACCTATGATTTCCAAAAACTTTTTGTCATCAAGCTCTGTCCAAGGATGGTTTTCATGCTTAATATCGTACGCACGACGATATTGGTGCAGAGTAGGTATGTCAATGTCATCAAAGGAATAGCCTCTTAAGATTCGGGAGTCTGCAGATGCTCTCATGTTGTTGGCATCCGAGTACATCTGCTTTATTTCATCATCACTACAGAGATAGTCACCCTCATCCCTGCGCTTATAAGTATGTCCAAACGGGGTAAGTGTAAGGTGGATGGGGCGCAAATCATATTGTGCACGAGGAATTCTGAAGGCAAGTAGATATTGCCCTCCGTCAGTCTTTATTTCTTCGATGTCACTCTCTACCAACAATGGAATGTTCACACACGACCTATTGTGTGCGTCATCCCAAAACTGTTTTCTGTATTTTGCTACAAGTTCTTCAGAAAGACCATCTGGTGTGAACTTATGATTTTTTTCTTTTACTCCCAGCACAATCGTTCCACCATTGGTATTGGCCAAGGCTGAAAAAGAACGCCAAAATTCAGCCTTTGGAAACCCACCTGCGGCAGACTTATATTCCACCTCTGAGTTCTCTTTCAGTTGGAGTTTTAAACGTATTTGTTCTGCTATGTTCATATCTGTTCACTTCTATTTTAGATTAACATATGCACCACTTATAGTTACCTCAGGAGGATAGTCTTCAATATTGAAATTGCGTTCAATATTGCATGATTCACAGACTGCATTATATAGTTTTACCTCATTATAATTAATGTCTTTATCAATAACAATCATCTTTCCCATCATCTGGGCAATTTCCTGCTTTAAATCAGTTGATAGTGTTCTTACTATTGCCAAAGCTTGTAACGTAACAAGATTGTTTACCTCGTCCATATAATTATCTTCAAGTTCGAAAGAACGTGCAATTTCATTCATATAATCAACTTCGACATCTTTTACAATATTATCTGCATTAACGATGTCATTCAATATTTTTAATACTGCTATTTTAGCATTATGTGTTAATTCTTTCATATTTTTTTTACTTCTTAGCGTTTACACAAACCCAATTCCACGCATTCTTCTTTTTGTCATAATCATAGATAATCAGACTTTTGATATTATCACCATTCTTTAAGTTGTATTTTTTTACAATATTAGGTGAAACAAAGCAGCTTACAGAACCAGACTTTAAGAATGCGAATTCTTTATCATCCCTTTTGTTAATCTTTCCTTCTACATATTTAGCATAATTTAGATTCGAAGGCAGTTGAAATTTTGTTGAACTGATAATTTTCATTTTACCTTCATTATCTGTAATATAATGCAATTTCAATATATTTCCAGCCTGTACCCTAAACCGTAACTTTTGAACTGTCCGTTTCTCTTTGCCATAAATAATAAAAGCTTTATGATTGGTTTGATCAACGTATGTTACGACTGCAATACATTCTTCTGCGCCATTGCATAAGATGGCATTCGTAATAGACATATAATCAATAGAGATATTTCCGTCTGGTATAGTAGAATTAAGCCACGGTTGGTGTATCCAGCATTCTATTTCGTTTGGTAGTCTCCAACCTTGTGAAACATAGCATCGTGTTACAGCATCAATATGATAACGTGCAGAGTTAAGTAATCCACGCTTTATATACAAATTGGCTAATTTGATATGAACTTTACCAAGGAAGGTTTCTTGTGTTCGGCAATGAACTGCACGTAGCAGACAAGCTAGTTGTTTGTCTTCATCATCCGTGAAAACATCACTTAAAAGCTGCCAAACCCAAAACTCGGTAGCCTTTTTTCTCGCAAAAGGTATAATAACTTTTAAAGCTTCATCTCGATTACTTCCTAAAGCCAAGAGAAGTTTCCCGTAGAAATAACCTGGATACATCATTTCCTTATGGTTATTCATAAGATTGTCCAACTTGGGAAGGAATTCCTCAATTCGTCCAAGATCATTTAGTCTAAGCAACGCCTTGGAATTTGCTATGAAGGCACGTTCGGCAAGAGTCATTATCTTTTGTCCTTTCTGATTGACGTATGGCTCATAGTCTTTAGAAGATAGGTCGTCCAAATTCCACCAATCAAAAAAGTCAGGCATTTCAGACCAATTCTCAAATTTGAGAATGGCTTGAAGAAGGAAGGAATGACCTATGGATGGTTTGAATTCATAATCCTTAAACTTCGAAAACAACGTTGATAGTTTTGAAGATGCTTCAATGTCTGTTAAGAATATATTATTCTTGATGAAGTTTGCTATTTGGAATTGCACATTGTCAAAAATCATACTGTCATTGGCTATAGTCAGCTGATCTAATGATTTAAGCTCGTTTATATGTTCTAACAGTTTGGCATAGTCACCAACTTCAGAATCAGCTTTTATCATGTAATATAGCACCCAACCAACAGCTCTTTGTGCCCAGATATCGGCTGGCCTAGCCGTCAAATCGGTTTTGGCAAGTTCGTATGCTTCCTGCACTTGACCTGTCTTGCACATTGTTGTTATATCTTTAACATTTGCCATATTATACAAAATGTGAGTTTATTATTTCTATTATTTCACTAAGTTCTCCGTCATCTTTACCTTTCAGTGACATAGGTTTGGCGTATGTGATAAATCCGTTAGAATTTACATACACCTTTATATATGAGAATGTTCCGCTGGTACGCATATAATATGTAGTGCTGAAATCTTCAGCATGTTCAACTACGTTCGTAATCTGAACACTTATAGTATCACATGCCGACCTAATCAAATCAAGCAACTTGCAGTGTGATTCATCGGAGGGAATGTAATTATATTTATAAGACATTCCTTGTTCGTCATTCAACATAATTTCTATAAGCGGTGTATGCTGATTCGGAGATGCCGCCTTTGCAGGCTGGAAGATATCTCCAGCTTTATAGAAGAGATCATATCTGTCAACTCCGTCTGGAGTTTGTATGTTGTATATCTCCAAATACGGACGACTTTGTACGCTTATTATTCTGTACGGAGTATACTCCATGTTTTTTGCAATGCAATGGTACTTTGCCCTTATGCCATTGTCTACATTCTTGTTGTGGAATGGTGTAGGCGGGACTTCGTTAAGGATTCTGCATTCCGGAGCGATGTTCTTGCATTTTTGTATAGGTTCGATTCTGAATTTTGAGAACGGTGTGATATGTGGCAGGTTTGTTACGTAAAGTGTTTTCTGAGCTCGTGTTGTAGCTGTATATGCCCATCTTAGACTGTCATCATCAAGTCCTGTTCTACCCGTGTAGTCAACGAACACTTTTCCCCATTCACCACCTTGACATTTGTGCCCTGTTACGGCATATCCATATTTTGCACGTATAGCATTGTAATACTCATCATTGAGAAGAGCTTCTGCAAAACTTTCTGTACCTTGTTTTAAATTTGGATTCCTCATACAGAAATTGATATACAGAGCTCTGTTTTCATCTATCGAAATTGTTGCTGTATCGCTTGTCAGTAAATCCTCAAGCAACATACATGGAATCGGATTACCATCGCCATTAGGAACTGTTACTTTAATGAAGTTTAGAGTAATGACAATGCGCTCTTTCTTTCCTCCGATTTGGGCATATACAGGAGCAGATTGTTGTATTCTCTCTCCAATGGAAAGTACAGGAACAAACTCTCCGTTCATACGATCAAGCCTATAGTTGTTTTGTGTAATAAGCAAAATGTCATTTTCCTGAAGAGGCACATCTCCTCCATAAAGAGATTTGCGGATGTCTCTATTATATCTGTTTGCAGATTTATTTGAATAGCATATTATAACACTATCGTGTTTTCCTGATTCTTTTCTGTAATTAAGGTATTTATCAAGGAACTGTTCTGACGGAACTGTTTCCACATCATCCTTTTGCTCTTCAAATACAAGTTGGTTACGTTTGTCCTTTTTAAGGAGATTACGTATCATCATAGCATTCTTTAGGATAACGCTATCATCCTTTTGACGAAGCACTTCTGTAAGCTCAGCCTCAATGACCTTCAGACCTTTCTCTTTAAAATACTCAGCTCGTAATGCATTTGATACTGATTCTCCAACTGGAGGCAACTGCGCAGGATCTCCTACAAAAATCACTTTACCGCCAAAGTTAGGTCGTACAAACGTAAGGAGATCTTCCATCAGATTATCAGTGCCGAACATAAACAATTCATGTTCTATCTTACGAGAACAAACCATTGATGCTTCATCTACAATAGCAACAATATTGCCTCCATTTTCAGAGTTGTTGATAGAAAATACAAACTTAAACTCTGACTCTGCAATATTCTTGACTTTTTTAGGCTCAACGTGTGCTTTGGAATAAATCGCTTTGTGAATAGTTGTAGCTGTATGCCCCGTCTTCATAGCAAGAACTCTTGCTGCACGTCCTGTAGGAGCCATCATTGCTAACTGACGAGTTTGTTCAATATAGTCTGCTATCACCTTAACCATCGTAGTTTTACCGGTACCAGCATAACCACGAAGAATAAAAACAGATGCATCACTATTAAGGAATACTTTAATTTGTTCGAAAACTTTATTTTGTTGGTTTGTTAATTCCATCATTTATTCTCTAATTCTATTTTCTATCTCTATTTTCATCGCCTCCTTCGGTATATACGCCGTTGCCACCAAGCATCCATCAAAAAGTTCTACCACCACTCTCTGCTGACCTGCAATCCTTGTTACTCTACCACGTATATCCTTAAATTCACCCTCTGTAATCACAACTTCATCCCCTAACTTGTATTTGATGTTCTCTGAAGTAACAGGGATGATATGAGGATTATGTATGGAGGTTAAGCGAATGAAATTATCCATAGCGGAGTCAGAAATGACAAGTAGAGGATTCTTGGTTGGCGCATTTTCACAATGTGAGGTGTGGTCGTAATAGTAACTCAACAAAGCCCTATTTTCAAAAGCCTTGATGTTCTTATCTTGCAAAAGAGAGTCAACTTGCTCTGCTGAGGCATGAACAAAGAGAAATGACGGGAGAAGAGGCTCTGTGATGATTCGCTTTTTACCTTGTTTTCGAATCTCTTTGTATCGTAAAGGAACATAACATTCCAATTTTTTAGCTTCGACGAAAGCTTTTGCCTTGATGATACGTCCATACGAAACACGCAGGACAAACCATTGCTTGTTTTCAAATGGCACATTCTCTACCGACACCCCACCTTTGTTCTTTGAGATGGAGGGCGTACAAGAGGTAAGTCTTGCACTTGGACACGATGAACCTGTGTCGGTAGGTTGCCCATTATACAATGAAGCATTAGCCGTTAAAGGCTGTTTGATTTTATCTTCCAATGTTATATCCAGAGGTTAGATGAAAAAACCGATTGACTTTTCTTTTTAAGAATCGCCAAATATTGAACACAAAGATAAGGAAAAAGATTGAGATATAGAGATTTTTAGAGTGGAAATCTTTGGGTTTAGGTTGGTTTTTAACATTTGAGAATACTTGGCGAATTTTCTCAGAGAGACGATTACAAAAAACAAGTACATATATAATAGGTGTAATAGGACTATATTCTATCTTTTATCCCCCAAAACAATATTTTGTTATTGAAAATACATAATGAGAGTATAAATATCTATATTTAGCTTGTTTTGACTTGCTTTTAAGCCTTAAATTATCCTCCATATTTGTACCATAATAGTTTTAAAGTATTGACTATCAAAGCACTTTATTTTCGAGGAGGTTAAGTAATCTCCTCTCTGCTTAAAGCAAGAGAAAAAACTTGCAGAGCTATGGTTCTGTGAGAAATAAATAATAAAAGGTGTACAACGGGAAACGAAGAGTTTTGAGTTGTTGGATGTGCCAAGGCGAAAGCTATAATCGCTTGGAGGCAAAACGAGACATGAAGAGAATCCTGGACGAGGAGGATTTGTTAGGGATAGGCCATGCTTCCCGAAGACCAGCGCACCAAAGAGGTCTTTGAGTTTTATATCGATAAATGTGCATTTTTCAAAGTAGAATGAAAAATACACATTTTTGTTTTTTCGGTATGATGCCGATTACGACTATGCTCTTTTCCCTTTATCATGGGCGTTTTATGATATATCTGCTTCATTTCTCATGCTCTTTGAAATGCTAAATCAATGTGCATTTTTCGTAGAAATGTGCATTTTGTACACGAGAAATATAATGAATGTTACAAAATGGGGTGATTGGGGAAGATAATTTGGAAGTATAGGGATATGGAGCTATCTTTGCATCAGTTTAGAAAACGAATCCTTACCGGATGATATAACAAATCCTAATGGGTTGATAAATTTCACTTTGCAAATGGTGGATCGGAGCTTTACCACCCTAAAAATAAAGGCTTCAGGAATACATGTGAAGACTGGAATGAAGCCAGGCTGTAAAATGCCTGGCTTCCCTTAGGAATATTAAATTGTTTTCGACATATTTGCGATACCAAATGTATGCGAAAATGAAGAGAGGCTAGTTGAACGTGCGACTAGTCTCTCATTTTATGCTGCTAGTAATTACTCATGTTATGGGGCGGAGTAGTTGCTTCTGGCTCCTAAGATGTTAAATATCCATATAGAAGAGGGCATGTCATAGACTTATGACACACCCTCTTATATTTTTGTTTAAACTTCGTATCTTTGCCTTTGTTTTTTAGTTTTCATGGTAATTTTGTACCATATCGTTCGATTCTTCCGTAGTAACCGCTCTGCGCAAATCATCAAGTTTTAGTCTCATTTATACCTTTTTTGGATGAATATACGAGAATTTATGTAAGTTAACAATTAATAACAAAAAAACACTTGTATAAATATTATTGTTTATTTTTGCAGCCGAAATAGATGTTGTAATAATTACAAAGCTTATTAATAAGAATATACAATTGTATAAGTAACATTCAATATCAGCATACGCTATGTGATATGGTTAGTGTGCAAGAAACAAATTAGTGAGTAATAGTAAATAAGTAAAACATTGTAATTAGGAGAAAATGAAAGAACAAGTAATTAAGAAACGTTCATATGTTCGTCCGTTAATAGAGGTGACATATGTAGGGTTGGAACATCAATTGTTAGCAGGTTCACCAGTTGTAACTCCGAAGCCAGAAGTTGTTCCCCCTGGCGAAGTCGAAGGTGGAGAATTGGAAGGCGCAAAGCCTTTCGATCCCTGGGCTACTTGGGATGACTGATTGTTTGAAAAAATAGTATACTTGAATTTAGTAACAATTAAATCTCTTGTTACATATCCCTGTTCATGTGCAACATACACCTTATTTATATAATATAAGGTGTATGTTGCACAGATATGGGAAGATCATTTATATTATAGTCTATAATTTAAAATTTAAAAGAAAAATGAAAAGAATAAATCTTTTTGTGCTATTAATTCTGGCAACTGCTGGATTTATGGCTTCTTGTACTGATGATGATTTTGCTAATGGAGGCATAGGAGGCAACAAAAACTCTGTAGCAGTGAAATTCGGTGTTGGAGATATGCAGAACGAAGCTCAACAAACCATGACACGTGCTGCCGAAGGGGCAACCATCAGTCGTGCTGCTTTTATGCAGGGCCTTGCCATGCAAGGAATTGCCATTGAAGACCTTACCACCCAAGAGCTGTCTGTGGATGGAACTGATGAGGTTTGTCTTTTAGAAACAACCGTGGCAGGTGTGAACCCTGTACAACAGTCTGATTTGCAAACTCGTGCAAACATCTCTACAGCTATTACGGAGATTTTTAGCACTTTAGGCTATTGCGGTGAAACGGCATCTTCTATCAGTAATGAGCCTTGGTTTTACAACGAAGAAACCAATAAAGATGGTGTGCTTACGAATATGATTGTGTGGAAGCGAGAATTTCCTTATGGTAAATTCCTTGGCATCTCTCCACAAATAAAAAGCGACTATGCCAAGCTCAAGCTCTCACCAAAAAATTATACGGGTACTCCCTATGTTGATTTTGAGGTAGAGAGTGATGTAAAAAATCAAAAAGACCTTCTGGTTGCCAACTCGGGCGTAGTGCAGTTTGAGGCTCCTTATGAGAAGGCTCCGGTTGTTCCTCTCAAATTCTATCATGCTCTCACAGCCATTCACTTTAAGGTGGGACAAAACCTATCGTGGAACAAAACAATTACTAAGGTAGATATCGTTGGTGCTAAAACCAAAGGTCGCTATACTCTTCCTGTTGATAATAGCGGTAATGGTGGTAATTGGGCTCCTAATAATGAAACTGGTGACTGTACCCTTGATGGATTGAGTGTGAGCACTTCAAAGGAGAAGAATGCCATTCTAACGGGTGCTGATGGGGACAACTACACATTTTACATGATACCCCAGGATCTTGAAAATGTATCTGTAGTAGTTTCTTTCAGTGATGGTACTGCCATTAATGCTAAGCTCAAAGGTAAGTGGCAACAAGGAACAACCGTTACCTATTCGCTATCAGAAAAGAACTCTAATTGGGACTATGTTTTGACAGCACAAAGCGGAGCAGAATATATTTTATATACTTCAACATATGCAGATTATGGTGTACAGTCTTATCGAAAGGCTAATGATGGTACTCAACAGCCAGTACCATGGAAAATTGTAGGTTATGATGCCAATGGTGATGGTAAATATACCTTAGAAGAAAAGCCTGAATGGTTGACAAGTCTATCTCGTTTGCAAGGTGACGGAGGTACATCTATGCAAAATGGAAGCATTACGGTCACGCAAAATGCAATAGACTTGCTTGCCGAGATCACTAAAAAACTTAAGTCTGCCACGCCATTAGGTTCTGTAGGTACTCCTTATGACCTCTCTACTAAAGGAGGCAAAGAAAAACGTCATACAGCTAACTGCTATGTGATTTCAGCTCCTGGTAGCTATTGCATACCTTTGGTTTACGGAAATGCTATAAAGGAAGGTAGAACTAATGAACAGGCTTACAAGACTTCAAAAAAAGATGCGTATACTCTCGACCATTTAATGGACCATAAGGGTCAGTTAATAGAGTCTCCTTATATCAATGTGCAGAATTCAACAGCTCCTGCCCAATCTGCCAATATTGTATGGACGGATGGAAAAAACACACCTATCACCAATTTGACAGTGACAGGTACCGGTGAGAATTCGTATGTCAACTTTGATGTTCCTGCTGATAAGATAGAGAAGTCGAATACCGTTATCGCAATCAAGGATAAGGATGGAAAAGTTATGTGGTCATGGCATCTGTGGATAGCACAACCAGATGTACTCAATACCACAGAGGTGACAAACTATCAAGGACAGAAATTCTATTTCATTCAGGAGCCACTTGGTTATAAACAAACGAGTTGGAAAGGAAGCGAAAAGCCTCGCGAAGTTATGGTAAAGGTAGAACAGACTTATGGACCTTCTTCAGGTAAGAAGTCTGCCACTATCAAGATATACCAGTCTTACGGTGCGAAAAGAGAAGCCATAGCTACCTATTATCAGTTCGGTCGTAAGGATGCTTTTAATGGACTTATAGGAAACGCAGGAAAGGTAGAATTCTTAACAGCACCTTCATTGATATTAGATTGTATACAGAATCCAGATATGCTTTATCCTTATGAGTACACGATAGGCGGCGAAACAAGTAAAGTCAACCTATGGTCTATGGAGTATGTTGATTATAAAGATGCAGACCATTCAGTCAAGACAATTTATGATCCATGTCCTGCTGGATTTAAAATTCCAGAAGAAAAAGCTTTTACTGGTTTTACGACCACAGGAAAAAAATCAAATGACCAAAAAGAGTTTAACGTAACAGGTTCTTACAACAAGGGTTGGAATTTTAACAACAAACTTGAAAATCATGATGCAACAGTTTTCTTCCCTGCGTTAGGTTCACGAGAAAGAACTACTACATTACAAAACTTCAGTTCAGGATATTATTGGACAGCTACGTCCTATACAAGTAATGGATATTGTCTTTTTTTGGGGGGTAACAGGATAAATCCCGAATACGAAAGCACTAAGTGTAATACACAAACCGTCTTCCCTGTGGCAGAATAAATTCTCCTTATGGCTATGGCGCAATAGCTTTTTAAGTATGAACTATCGAGACAGCGGTCTCTGATACTGGGATATATCTAACGCTTGATAGGCTATGCGCTCTCAATAAAATATTGAGTAAGCCATGAATATATATAAGTATGTTATGTATAAGTTTGCGAGTTCGGCATCACGCCGAACTCGTTTTTGTTGGTATGCTCGGCATGACCTCTGTTTTTTGTTTTCGGTATGATGCCGATAGGGACTACGCTCTTTCCTCTTTATTATAGGTATTTCCTCATTTCATGATGCCGTTGTCTGAATCGTTGAGGTTGATGGTCTTCTCTGCCGCCTGCCGTTTCTTGCCTTGGCTGATGCGCCAAGCAATGTTGAGCGTGAGACGATTGCCGCTATCTTTGTCAAAGCCGACGGCATGCTTGTGGAGGTTTCGGTTGAGAATCTCCGATTCGTATTGCTTGTATCTTGGTGTGAACGGACTCATCCAGGTCAACTTGAATTGCCAGTTGTGCAGTTTATAGGATGCTTGCAAGGCAGTGATGCCCCCATTATATCCCTTGTTCTCGCCTTCTAGAAAGCGATTGCCGTTGTCTGCCACTGCCACAAGGGTGAATTTGCCGAGGTATGCGACTATGTTGCTGGCATAGAACCACGATGTGTAGCAGTGGGTGTAGTTGTTGCCGAAATTGAAGCAGCGATACAGTCCGCCGTATGCTGTAACTTGTAGTTTTTCAGGCACAATCCAATAGCTGGCATAGCCGTAAGATTGCAATACGTCGATAGCCTTCTGGTTGATTTGGGTGTAGATGAAACGGTTGTCGTCGGTGCGTTCATACAATGCCATGTTCGGCTTGATACAATGCTTGTAATAGACATTGAAGTCGGTCTGAAGGCGAGCGTTGTTGTATGCGAGTTGCATCGTGTGTTCCAGGTCACGGTTTGGTTTCAGATTGGGGTTGCCAACGGTCCATTCCATACTGTTGTTGCGTATAGTAGCATCGTTTATCATCGCTATTCTCGATACTCGGTCGTTCATCTGGAATGAGTAGCTGAGTTGCATACCTTGCATGAGATCGTATGCCAAGTTGACTTTGGGACGGAAAGTCCAATAGTTGTAGCTGTGGGTGTCCTGGCGATAATGGATGTAACTGGCTCCTGCTCCAAAGGAATATTGCCATGCCCGTATCATGCCCTTGATTTCGCCGAAAGCGTATGTAGTGCTGTTGTTGATTTCTGTCAATGCAGCGGCATCGCCCGTGTAGTCGTTCTTGATGTGTTTGAAGCGGTAGTTTAGTCCTGTGGAGAGAGTGAAAGGCTTGAGGCGATTCTCGTAGATGATTTCCGAAAGGATTGATGCCGATTTGCCATTGACATCATATAAATAAGGTGTACCTTCGTCGTAGTAGTTACTGGATTTCGTAGAGATGTATGTACCTACGGCATTGGCGGTTATCGACTGCCGTGGGGTGAGTTGACGGAAGAAGTAAAGGTCGGCTACTGGCGAACTGTTATTGCCGCTCTCACGGCTTGTGGCAGTGTAGTGGTTGTCACCATCGGAGATGTCCTTGATGTTGTAGTTGTCGGGTGTGCGATAGAACGAACCGCTCAATGATGCCTGAAACACGCAAGCCGTGGAATCCATCCAGTTGTAGGTCAGTTTGATGTCGTGCCCTAGTTGCTTTCGTTGTGTGGCAATATCGTTTCGGCTGATGGTGTATATGTTTCCGTCGTTAAGCGTATAGTCGGCACGCTCTTCGTTCCGCATTCCTTTCAGCTTGTAGCCGTTGAAATCATACGACAGCGACAGCTCGTTCTTGCCTTTGTTCCACTTGCCAAATACCGTTCCGTCACCTTGAAGTGATGTGAGGGTGGAGGTGATGTCGGTTCCGATGGTATAGCCTTTGTCGGCTCTTCGGGTGATGATGTCGATGACGTATTCAATATTGTCACCATAGCGCACGCCGGGATTATTGATGAAGCTGATTTTCAGGATACTCTTCGAGTCGAGCGATAGCATCTCTTGTCGATTTACGACAATGCCGTTGATTCTGACTTGCACTTCGCCCTTGTTGTCGGCGGCAGACACTTGATGCGATGCAGCGTCGATTTTGATGTTGGGCAGTGACAGCTTTTGCAGTATTTCATAACCATTGGTCGATGATTTCTTTTGCACCTCGGTGGGATAGAGTTCCATTCCATCCATCTTGTTGACAACCTTTGCAGCTTTCACCACTACCTCGCCGAGAGTGATGGTCTTCTCCTCGCTTTGCGTGATGGTCTTGTCCTCATTCTGAGCCATAGCGCACAGTGATGATAGGATGAGTAATGATAATGTGAGATTTCTTTTCATTTGCATCATAGTTCTTGTTTTTGATGCAAAGGTAAGAATATGTAATGACAGAGGTGGCTTTTCCATGCTGACATTTGTCTGACAATCGCTTGGCTCCTATGCATTGTCTAATGCGTAAATGGTTGGTTGGTGCTGCATTATTTCCATAAAATAGTTAAATAGCTATAGTAGAATGCAGTTTTAACACTTTAATTAGATGCAAAATCAAAATAAATGACTAATTCTGCAGAGAAACTACAAAATACTTGTTCTGATGATACTGAAAATTGAATTTGAGAATTTCTTCTCCATTAGAGATAGAATAAGAATTGATTTTCGGGCAGCTAATATAAATACTAAGCTTGCTCGTGAATTGAGACATAATGTTATAGACTGGAATGGTGTTCCTGTCTTGAAATCTCTTGGCTTGTTTGGTCCAAACGCTTCAGGCAAGTCGAATATTCTAAAAGCAATCAACTTCTGCTGTAGAATGATCTTGGATTCACATCTTAATAATGAAGGTGTCGTATTCAATTTTGAGCCATTCAAATTTGATGGCTGGCAAGAAAAGCCAAGTTGTTTTCTGATAGATTTTGTTTGCGACAATGTTGAGTATGAATATTCATTTGAGTTAACAAAGACAAAGATAATTTCCGAAAGTCTCTACTATTATCCATTCGGTAGGCGTGCAAAGATATTTGTTCGCAATGCAGATGGAAAGTACAGCTTTGGCACAGGAGGTATCAGTAAGCCTGCAGATGTGGTATTGAACACCAGTAATAAGAACCTCTTCTTGAGCAGGGCTAGTTCTATGAACAGAGAAATCGCACAGAAACTCTATCGTTATTTTATGAATCAATTCCTTTTGGGATTGGTAAACGTAAACGATATGATGATTCTGGATGGTTTCAATACTTACAAAGATGTAATTCTCAAAGCTCTTGAGGTTTGTGACACGGATATTACCGACATAGAAGTGCGAAAGGAACAGATTCCGGCACCAGTGATGGTTCCTGGGCAGGGAGACGTTTCATTCAAGTTGGTTGACGTGTTGAAGTTTAAGACATTTCATCGTAACAACAAAGATGTGATGTTCGATTTGGATCTAGAAGAATCAAGTGGTACCAGAAAACTTTTTCAGATATTGATACGCCTTCTTGATGTTGTCAAGAATAGAAAGAGTATTATGATGGATGAATTTGACTTGGGATTGCATACTCGGTTGGCAGACTTCATCCTCGACCTGATTCATGCTTCAGACGGAAGTCAGCTTCTTTTCTCCTCCCACAACACCAATCTGATTGATGTTAAGAGGTTGAGAAGAGACCAAATTGTCTTTGTCAACAAGTCGGAATATGGAGCTACGGAAGTGTATTCATTGTATGACTTCAAGGACTTCCGTGAAAATATGGATGCAGAGAAGGGATATATCCAAGGTCGTTTCGATGCAGTACCATACGTTGACTCTTTTGTTGACAGTATCAAACAATTGTTGGAGGGATAAACTATGGCAAGCAAAAGAGAAAAGGCACCCGATAGACGGATGCGAAAAATAGCGTTGGTCATCTGTGAAGGTGAAACAGAGGTCAGATATATCAATCTTTTGAAAACATGGTATAAGTCACCTATCAGAATTGTTTCACACCTTTCTGATGTACGATATGGATGTACGTCTATAGGGGGAGTGGACGTACATCCATAAGGGAGATGGACGTACGGGCAGAGGGGATGCAAATGTACATCCGTAAGGCGTTCCACTACCGTGGAACGAGCGGCTGACGGGAGTGGAACGAGCAGCTGACACTAGCGACGGTCCCGAAGGAGCTATGAGCCTGTCTTTAACTGAAAGTAGTGTACACCTTTCTTGTTCTACTTACTGGTTTACTAT
>OMGV01000165.1_pt1 | contig 49157 bp, 46 predicted proteins | sample 1646111 | NCBI WGS metagenome assembly OMGV01 (sample SAMN05578590, study PRJEB25193) | human gut metagenome | biome: Human Microbiome; feature: human-associated habitat; material: feces | host: Homo sapiens | place: USA:Birmingham | reverse complement strand
ATTTACGCCGCTTGATTTTCAAAAAGTGTGCAACTTCTAATTGCAATTTAGGAAGTAATATAAAATTGGCAAAGTCATTTTTGTTTACAGTAAATATACCAAATATAAATCAAATATAATATTACTATTAAAAATATAATTTAGTCTTTATTTAAAGTTTATCTTATTTGCCTACACTATAAATAATGTGCTACAATATAAATATATATTTATAGTTTGGAGTCTTTGGAATGCGAAAAATAAGTGTTGTTGTAGTTTTGATGATTATGTTACTCGTTACTGCTGTGGCACAGGCTAAAGTTATTTTAGGCATTGAACGTTTAGATGAGCCTGAGGTGCAGAGTTTATTAGTGAATAAGCGTGTAGGTTTATTTACTAATCAATCGGGCGTAGATAGTGATTTTCGTTCAAGTGTAGAACTTCTTGCCGAGCATAGTCAACTTGAGGCTATTTTTGTTCCAGAACATGGTTTGTTCGGTGCTGTAGCTGCTGGTAAAGAATTTAAAGATTATGAGTATAATAAAATACCTGTCTTTAGTTTATATGGTGGCAATCGTCGTCCGACTAAAGAAATGCTAGATAAAATTGATACAATTGTCGTTGATGTTCAGGATGTAGGTATTAGGCATTATACATATTTTTCTTCTTTAGCTTATATTATGGAAGAATGTGCTAAATTTGGTAAACAAGTTATAGTTTTAGACCGTCCGAATCCGTTAGGCGGAGTGGTACAAGGTCCAGTATTGAAGCCTGAATATAGTAGTTTTATCGGTTTATATTCTATTCCCTTGCGTCATGGTCTGACTATTGGTGAATTTGCTCGTTATATCAATGGCGAGTATAAAATTGGGTGTCAGTTACAAGTAGTGCCTATGAAAGAATATCATAAGGATATGCTTTGGAAAGATACTAAATTACCTTGGGTGTTAACATCTCCGTTAATTCCAACAGTAGAAACAGCAACTTTATATGGGGTAACAGGTATTTTAGGTGATAGTAGTTTATCAATAGGCACTGGTACGGCACAGCCTTTTATGCTTGTAGGTATGAATGGTGCTGATGCGGAAGTAGTAAAAAAAGCACTAGATGATTTACATTTAGCAGGAGTAAAGTTTAGAGCAGCATCTTTTTCCCCTTGTTCTGGAAAATGCTCAGGTAAATTGCTACAGGGTGTGCAAATTTATATTACGGACATTGAAAAAGTAAATTTACCAGAATTACAGTATTTAATTATGGAAGTATTTCGTAGTTTATATCCTGATAAAATTACTTTTCCTGAACGTTATGGTGCTAAAGGGTATAAAATTGATATTGCCTTAGGTGAAGATAGTATGCGTTTAGGTGAACCGCATGAAAATGTTTTTCCTCGTTGGCAAAAAGAGTGTCAAGCGTTTAAAGAAAAAGCTGCACCATATTTGTTATATAAATAAGAAGAAAAAATCTCCCATATTTTTGCAGGAATATTTTTTCTTGAGCTAGAAATATTACTAAAATACAAGTTTAATTTTTTACAAGGAGGATTTTGAGATGGATAAATCTGTTTTATGGCAATTAACTTATGGTATGTACGCTTTGACTGCTATGGATAATGCAAGACCTACAGGGTGCATTATTAATACTGCTATTCAGGTAACTAGTGATAATCCTACTATTGCCATTAGTTTAAACCGTAATAATTATACTTACGATGTTATTAAGAAAAGTGGTCGTTTTGCAATTTCTATTTTGTCCGAACAAACTCCGCAAATGGTAATCTCCATGTTAGGCTTTGCTAGCGGACGCGATAAAGATAAGTTTGCCGGAGATGATTTTACTTGGGAAATGCGTGATAATCTACCGGTTATTACTGATAAAACATGTGGTTTTTTAAGTTGTGAAGTGATAACTGCTGTTGAAATGGAAACACATTTTGTGATTATTGCTCGAGTATTAGATAGTGTGGCATTAGGAAATTATGTGCCGATGACTTATAAATATTACCATGATGTTATTAAAGGTAAAGCACCGAAAAATGCTCCTACATATCAAAAAGAAGATGTTTCCGTAACTGCTAATGCTAGTGAACGTTGGGTATGTAGCGTTTGTGGTTATATCTATGAAGGCGATTTAACTAAAGAGCCGGACAACTTTACTTGCCCGATTTGCAAACAACCGAAAAGTGTTTTCAAGAAAATGTAAATTAAGGAGTGATTAGCATGAATGCTGTGTTAGAAGCTATTAAAGAACGTCGTAGTATTCGTAAATATAAACCTGATATGGTTCCCCGTGAACTGATTGACCAAGTAGCTGAAGCAGGTACATATGCTGCCAGTGGTCACGGGAAACAACCGGCTATTATTGTGGCTGTTACAGATAAAGCAACTCGTGATGAATTATCTGAAATGAATCGTGAAATTTTAGGAGTAAAAAGCGATCCTTTTTATGGTGCACCTGTCGTTTTAGTTGTTTTGGCAGAAAAGGCTAATAATAACCATGTTTATGATGGTACTTTGGTTATGGGTAATTTGATGCTAGCTGCACATGCATTAGGTTTAGGCAGCTGCTGGATTAATCGTGCTAAACAAGAATTTGAAAGTGAACGGGGCAAAGCTTTGCTGAAAAAATGGGGCATTGAAGGTGAGTATGAAGGCATAGGTCATTGTATTTTGGGTTATGCTGCAGCTCCTGCATTGCCTGCAGCTCCGCGTAAAGCAAATTATATTTATCATATAGATTAATGATTATTAATAATCAAATTTATTGCCTGATGGAAGGATGGTAGCTTATGCGTTACTCTGTGAAAAAGTTATTGTTCTTAGCGACAGCAGTTTTTCTCTTGTTATTACCTGCAATTGTTCAAGCAGCATCGCCTATAAATGAGGCTGGTTATTTTAAAGGAATAAAATTGTGTGGTCGCGTCAAGGTAGTAGAGCATAATGCGGATATCAGAGTCAAAATCGTAGAAAGCTTTGCAGATTTGCGAGTGAAAAGAGTGGATTATTTTGCTGATGAATCTGGTGAATGGCAGTTTGTAGAATATAATCCTGACTTTACTGTACAATTTGTAGATAGTTTCCCTGATATCAAAATTAAATTTGTAAATTCTTTTCCTGGCGTTAATTAAATAAGCATAAAAAATGACGTTGACTATTATTGTAGTCAACGTCATTTTTGTAGAGGAAAATGTCAAATATTAAACGATTTTTTCACCATGATAAGATTCGCCGCCGCCATTAGGCAGAAGACCATAGCGTTCAGTCCACAGAGTTTTATATTTGATTGCTTGTGCATGAATTGCTTTAATACCCTCTTCATCAAGAGTTTTGATTACTTTAGCAGGTACGCCGGCAACTAAAGAATACGGAGGTACAATGGTGCCTTTAGTTACGACTGCACCAGCAGCTACGATGGAACCATGACCTATAACAGCACCATCTAAAATAGTGGAATGCATACCGATTAAGCAATGATCTTCGACGGTGCAGGCGTGCAACAATGCACAGTGTCCGACTGTTACATAATCACCGACAATACATGCATATTTATCAGCAACGTGAAGTACGCTGTTATCTTGGATATTGCTATAACGACCTACTTCGATTCTGTTTACGTCACCACGAATAGTAACTCCAGGCCATACACTGGCGTATTCTTTGAGTTCAACTTTACCAATTAAGGTAGCTGTGTTGAAAGCATACGCTTTTTCATCGATTTTGGGAGCTTGTCCTTCAAATTTAAAAATCATTGATTATCACCACTTTCTTTATAAAAAACTATTTTGTATAGAAAAAAACAATCTACACTTTTATTATATATATACGTATTTTAAAGTCAAGCAACTTTCTTGTGAAAAAGTCTTCTGGTAGAAGAGTATATTATCATTAAGATTTAGGTGTTTTTTAGTGCTAAATTTTACGTATAATGTTATAAGCATTATCGAAATATATTAACTTGCATATCAGCTATAAATAGTTTTATAATAAAATATAAAGAAAGGATGCATATGAGAAAAAAGATAGATTTTTATTTATGTTTGAAAATAACAAGCTATTTATTATTACTGGGATTATTATTATATTGGTTATATAATTCTCCTTATAATCCGCACCCGAAATCAGTTGCAGATATAAGGTACTGGGTACTTGGCTTTGGTGCATGGGCTCCGCTTATTTATGTAGGCGTATATACGATTAGGCCAATGTTATTTTTCCCTACATTATTACTCAATTTAAGTGCCGGTATTTTATTCGGACCATGGTTAGGTATTTTATTTGTGCTTTTTGGTGGGTTAGGTTGTGCAAGTTTCTGTTACCTTTTGGGAAGGTTTGGTGGCGGACATTGGCTGCTACATAATTTTGGCGGTGCATTAGGTACGCGGTTGAATAATTATCTTTTAGGTGATGGTTGTTTTACTAAGATGCTTTGGTTACGTACAGTACCGATTTTTCCGTATGACCCTGTTAGTATTATTGCAGGCAGTGTACGCATGCCTTATAAAGTGTATGCGTCGGCGACATTTTTGGGAATGTTTCCTGGTGCTGTGGCTTATAATTTCTTGGCTGACAGCTTTGGTACTGCTGAATTTTATCTAGCACTATTGGTGACCTTACTGGCTTTTGGTATTCCGTTCTGGCTGTGGCAGCGTAGCAGTGATGAAGCAAAATTAGGCAATTGGCGGAACTTTTTGAAAGGGCGTGAAAATAATGAAAAATAAAAAAGAAATTGAATTGAAATGGTTAATGAGCAAAGAAGCCATTAAGGCTTTGCTGACATTAGATTGTGTTGCTCCGTATATCAAAGAGGAAAGCTGTCAAAAACGCCGTTTGGTAAGTGTTTATTATGATACAGAGGATTTAGCATTCAAACGTAATGGTATTGCTTATCGTGTTCGTGATAAAGGAGACGGTAGCTTTGAAGCTACTGTAAAAACTTCTGCTAAAAATTCCACTGGTTTAAGTGAGCGTCTTGAGTTTAATATGGTTCTGCCGACAGATAAGCCGACGTTAGATGGTTTTGCTGAATTAGGCTTAGGTTTTGAGTTAAGCGAATTAGCACCTAACGGTATTAGTAAGCTATTTACTGTTAATGTTACCCGTGTAACTTATATTCTTGCTTTGCAGGATGCAGTAGTTGAACTGGCTATTGATAATGGTAAAATTACTGCCGGAAAGAGTAGTGAAAAAATTGATGAAGTCGAGTTAGAGCTTTTGGAAGGTGATGTAGGTGCATTATTGCACTTGGCAGCACAGATTACTCAAGAGATTCCGGTATTTATCGAAAAGAGAAGCAAATTTGTACGTGGTTTAGCTTTACGTGGATTAACCGGACAGGAGCAACCGGAGGCTGCTAAATATTTTGGCAACGGCTTGGCACGTACTGAATTACTGCAGGCTGTTGAAGAACATGCTGATATGTTATTAGATTTGCAAAATGATTTTGCTAAAGGTGTTTTTGATGAAAAACGTTTCAAAGAAGCTAAACGTCAGATAACCTATTTATTAGGCTGCTTAAAAATGGGTGAAACTTTATCCGGTGTACAGCATGGTAATCGTGCATCATTAGCAGCAGAGATTGCTGCAATGGATGTATTACCTGAATTAATGTCTTTGCAAAAATTATGGGCACGGATTGTAGCACGTTGGCAATCTGTTTTAGGTCGCAATTCTTTGAATAAAAAACTCTTGAAATCTATCGAAGAGGCGGAAGTTGCTTTTCAGGATAAAGCACAAGAGGGGCGTTTGACAGCCTTTGCTTATAGCATCCTCAGTTGGATTTATAATAATCATTGGGAAAATGATGAAACCTTGGATATGAAAGCAGCAGCACGTTTCTGCGTAGACCAATGGAAAAATTTACTGAAAGAAGTCAAGGCTGAAAGCGATGATGCAGGTAAAGATGCTCGTTACAATGAATATCTTGATGCTGTTTGGGTAATTTCCCGTAATATGCCAGGTAAATATTTCATTAAAGTTGCTGATGCAATTAAAAAAGAACGCCGTCAATTGCATAAAAAGCAACAGCACACAGATTGGATTAAGCTGTTAGAAGAGCAAGGTGCAGGCAGTAGCAGCAAAACTATGCATAGAGATATCGGCGTAATTATGGGTTATTTATTTGCTGATGCAAAATAAAAGAGCATAACCGTAGTCATGCTCTCATAAGTGAATATGTTGTAAATATTTTAATTGGCTTAGTCTGTTATTTATTTAGCAGACTAAGCTTTTTCTTTGCCGGTAATTTTCAATACGACGATTTCCGGCGTTGCTTCTGTACGCAACGGAGGACCCCAGAAGCCATAGCCTGAGGTAGTGACAGCAGTAAAACTGCCCATGTCCTTGCGGCCGTAATCAAGCAGATACATATTTTTGGTAATCAGACGTAGCGGAAATAATTGCCCTGTATGAGTATGTCCTGAAAGATACAGATCATAACCTGCATCACGTGCAGCTAAGGTTTTTCGTGGTTGATGGTCTAACAAAATACTATAATAATTTTCATTAGCTATTGCTAATCTATTAAGACTGTTAATACGTTTATTTTGACTAAAATCATTTAATCCTGTAATCTTTAAATTTTTATCGACGATTACTGCTTGATCCCGTAAAATTACAAATCCCTGTTGTTGTAAAAGCAGCTGCCATTGAAAGGGCATATCAAAATAATCGTGGTTACCAAAGGCAATGTAGGTACCTAATGGTGCTTGAAGTTTTTTGAGTGCTTGTAAGCTACGTCCGGCAACGACGTAATCAATTTTTTTGTCCATCACATCGCCGGCAATGACAATTACGTCAGGGTGAAGGGACTGTACACGCTGTGCCAGATGATTAACATAATCAGAACCTAAAATTTGTCCTAAATGTAAATCGCTTAATAAGACGATTTTATAATGAGTGTTAGGCGGTAATTTAGTAGTAGTGATCTTTTCTGTGCGGATAGTGGGATGAAAGGCGCGATAATTACCCCAAGCCATAAAGGCAATAATTATTACTAAACCACAGATAGCAAAGCTTTTATCGGGAAGCTGACGGTGCCAGGATTTACCTGCTAGAAGGGTAATAAGATGGAGCAGTGCTAGAATAACAGAATAAAAGGTAAAGGCAAGCCAGAAGCCGGCGATTACTGAGAGTAGCTGGAGGAGCCAAAAAGGCCAATGAGCAGGCAGGATAAAACTATACCAGGCTAAAAAAGTAAGAATTAGAAAGAAGGCAGTAAAAATTTTAGGATAAGTTGGCTTTAATGTTTTTCGATAATAAAAATAGCTGATAACGCTTAACAGAATGTCGACGATTGCAGCTAAAAGCAGAATAGACATTGTTTATTTTCTCCTATTATATAGTATTGCTATCATTATACAGCTAGATATAGCTTATTCGTCAAGTGCTTATTCTGCAAATAAAAAAGGATACAGTAAAAACTGTATCCTCAATTTCCTGGGAAATTATTTTACAGGAATATCGCCTACACCATTAATAATAATAGAAGGACGATAAGAGAAGCCGCGGATGTTTTCGACAGTGCTGACACCGCTTAATACTAAACAAGTCATCAAGCCACTTTCGGTACCGGCAATAATATCAGTATCCATACGATCACCAATCATAGCTGCATCTTGGGAGTGAACGTCTAAAAGACGTAGACCGGTACGCATCATCAGTGGATTAGGTTTACCTACATAGTATGCCTGCTTGCCGGTGGCTAATTCAATAGGAGCTACAAGAGCACGGCAGGCTGGGATGATACCGAATTCGGAGGGACCTGTTAAATCGCTATTGGTAGCTACAAGACGAGCTCCTTTATTGATTAATTGGCAAGCCTTGATAATCATATTGTAGTTGTAAGAGTTGGTTTCTCCGACAACGACATAATCAGGATTGACATCATTCATGGTGATGCCCATATCATATAAAGCATTGACCAATCCAGGGGCACCGATTACATAAGCACTGCATCCGGGAGCTTGGGAATGGATAAATTTAGCAGTAGCAAGAGAGCTGGTATAGAAGTGGCTTTCATCTACATCCAATCCCATACGCTCTAATTTTTGCTGCAGTTCTTTTGGACTGCGTTCGCTAGAGTTTGTTAAAAACAGAAAACGTTTATCTTCATGATAGAGCCAATCAATGAATTCTTTGACACCTGGAAGCAGACGGTTACCATGGTAGATAACACCATCCATATCACAGATGAAACCTTCTTTACTACGTAATTCTTCTAATAACAACTGGATATTTTGTTCTTCTATAGTCATTTTGTTCCTCCATCAACTCTTGTTTTATTTTCTATACATCTTTATTATGGCTGAAAGCAATCTTTTTTGCAATAGAGCAGTATCAACGGCAGGTAAGTATTAGTTAAATATTTGTAAACTTTAAATTTTTTGAGCAGAATATCTCGATAAAAACGTATATTTAAAAAAATTTAAAGTGTATAGAAAAATAATGATTGACATATAAAATATGAAGTGGTAAAATTATAAAATTTGACTTTTTTAAAAATGGGTGTTATACTCTATTTATAGAGTTTAAGAATAATTATGCTCAGAAAAAAGAAAAACAAGATTCATGGGAGGGTTGATGATGTTTACTACAGGTGACCGAGTGGTGTACCCGTTGCATGGCGGAGCCATTGTCAAAGATGTTGAAGAACGCCAACAAGATGGTGATAAAGTGCAATATTATGTTTTGCAGATGCTATTTGACAGTATGATTGTGGCGATTCCTGTACGTAATGCAGATAAAATAGGCCTGCGTAGTATTGGTGATGTCGAAACTCTTTCTGAAATCAAGGATGCTTTACATACACAACCTGATGTAAGTTCTGTTAAGAGTATTTCTTGGAATAAACGCTTGCAGCTTTATATGGATAAGATTAAAAGTGGCAGTGTTGTAGAAGTAGCAAAGATTTTTAAAACTTTGCTCTTAATGGAAAAAGGTAAGAAAATTTCTGTTGGTGAACGTAGATTGCTACACAATACTAAGCAGATTTTGCAAAGTGAAGTTATGTTAATCAAAGATATTGATGCTACTAAGGCTGATAATTGGCTTAAAGAATGCTGCCAATGATAACCTAGATAATTTCATAATAAACTCTTGTTGATGAAGATCGCGTGAAAAATGCTATGGCGCGCAAGCTGAAATGCTGTACAGCCGTATTTTTCATACGGTCTTTTTCTGTTGCAAAAATATCAAAATCATTTTACATGTGAATCATATTTATTGAGATAAATTACTTGTTTTTTTACTTTATTCGCTGTATTATATATATTGATATACTATTAAATACTTTTAGTATACCTAAAATAAAAAGAAAGGAGGACGGATGATGTTAAGAAAAATAGTAAGCCTGATTATTTCCTTAATGATAATTATTACCGGACTCATACTCATAGATTATACCTTGCCTTTTATGTCGGAATACTTGGGCTATGATTTACATGGTAATGGCGCTTTTGGCTTGACTTTTGCAACTATGATTTTACTTCTGCCGGGATTTTTCTTATTCTCCTGGCTTGCGTTGGTATTAGCACCATTTATTACCACTTGCATTTTCAATTATGCTGAGAAGATAACATCATCATTGTCTAAAGTTCCTACCAGTGACATTTTAGTTATGACGCTCGGAATAGGTATCGGTTTGATTTTAGCAAACCTGATCGGCGGACCTCTTTCTCGTTTGCCGATTATCGGCCCATATATTCCTATTCTGCTCAGCTTAGTATTGGCCATTGTCGGTGCGAAGCTTGCTTTGCGTAAGCATAACGATATTGTCAGCTTCTTTAACAGAATTCCTGCACGTAAGGCTATTAAAGGCGAAGAAGCAGCTGAGCTTTTGGAAGGCCCGTTGGCCGACCGTCTGTATAGCAGCAATAAGCTTTTAGATACCAGCGTTATCATTGATGGACGTGTTATGGATATTATGGCGGCAGGATTTTTAGACGGGCAATTAGTCGTACCTAACTTTGTGTTGAGAGAGCTGCAAACGCTTTCTGATTCCTCTGATAATCTGAAGCGTGCTAAAGGACGTCGTGGTCTGGATCTTGTTCATGATCTGCAACTGAGCTATAAAAATAATGTAGTTGTTGTCGATAATGACTTTGATGATTTAGACGGTGTGGACGAAAAATTAGTACGTCTAGCGAAGCAAAGTAAAGCCGATATTATTACTAATGATTACAACCTTAACAAGGTGGCGGGTATTCAAGGTATTAAAGTTTTAAATATTAATGAATTAGCTAATGCTATTAAACCTGTCGTTGTTTCCGGCGAGGAAATGACTGTTTATCTGGTAAAAGAAGGTAAAGAGCAAAATCAAGGTGTTGCTTATCTTGATGACGGTACTATGATTGTTGTTGAAAATGGCCGCGGTCATATCGGCAGCATGATGAATATTGTTGTAACCTCTGTATTGCAGACTTCTGCAGGACGTATGATTTTTGCGAAAGCAAAGGAAGAAAATTAAGCAAATGTGGATATTGAGCAGACTGGTGCATAGAAATACTATGTGCCGGTCTGTATTGCTTTAAAGGAGAAATTGTTTTGATGGAGAACAAACTTATTGCTGTAATTCCTGCCGCAGGTGCCGGTAAACGTCTAGGCTTGGGAATTAATAAGGCCTTTGCCATGCTCAAGGGCGCACCATTGTTAGTTCATTGTTTAAAAATGTTAGCTGATACTAATTTAGTAAAGCGTGCTGTAGTTGTTCTTGCACCACAGGAAGTTGATGACGGCAGAAGTCTTTTAGCTGCTTATCAAACAGAATATTTTTCTACATTACCCTTTGAGGTTGTGGCCGGAGGCAAGGAGCGTCAAGATAGTGTGGCCAATGCTTTGGCAGCTATTCCGGAAAATGACGGCTATATAGCAGTTCATGATGGTGCCCGCCCGTTTGCCGGTAAAGAGGTTTTTGCTAGAACCTTGGCAGCTGCGATAGAATTCGGAGCTGCTATTGCTGCTGTTCCAGTAAAGAATACCATTAAGGTAATCAATGATAAGGGTGAAGTAGTAGATACTCCTCAACGCAGCACCTTGCAGGCTGTTCAGACACCGCAGATTTTTAGTACTTCATTATTGAAACAGGCTTATGCAGAGCTGGCAGCTCATCCTGCTGTTGTAACTGATGATGCATCTGTGGTAGAACGTTTAGGACATAAGGTCGTTGTCGCTTTAGGTCGTTATGAAAATATTAAAATTACTACGCCGGAGGATTTAGTATTTGCGGAAAATCTTTTGGCAACGCAGGAGGATGAAAATGGAAAAAATAGTAAATGAAGTAAAATTTCCTGTTTTTCGTGTAGGTTGTGGTTACGATGTACACAAGTTGGTACCGGAACGTAAATTAATTTTATGTGGTATTGAAGTGCCGTATGAGTTGGGACTTTTAGGCCATAGTGATGCTGATGTTGCTGTACATGCCCTGATGGATGCATTGCTTGGTGCTGCTGCACTTGGTGATATCGGCAAACATTTTCCTGATACAGATATGCAGTTTAAAGATGCAGATAGCATGAAGCTGTTGGCTCATGTAGTTAAGCTGTTGCAGGAAAGAGATTATAGCATTAATAATGTAGATGTAACTATTATTGCTCAACGTCCGAAACTGGCTTCTTTTATTCCGGCAATGCGTACTAATGTGGCTAAAGTACTGCAGATAGATAAGGATGCCGTTAATGTGAAGGCTACTACCACTGAAAAGCTTGGATTTACAGGTCGTGGAGAAGGTATTGCGGCGGAAGCGGCTGTTAGTATTGTCCGTTTGTAATCTTGTTAACTTCTGTGGTAAGTATTGTTAATTTATGATATAATATAAAGTTGATAGACTGACTTTTTATTTGTATTCATAAAATAAAAGGTCATAGCCTGTTTTAAATGGTTTATTACCCAAGTTATAAAGTTTTGGAGGGATTTGAATAATGTGTAATGATGAAGTAAGAGTAAGATTTGCCCCGAGCCCGACCGGTCCGTTCCATATTGGTGGTGCCCGCAGTGCTCTGTTTAACTGGTTATTAGCTCGCAAAACCGGCGGTAAGCTGATTCTGCGTATTGAAGATACTGACCGTGAACGTTCTACCCCGGAATCCGAAGAAAATATCAAAGCAGCTTTAAAATGGTTAGGTATGGACTGGGATGAAGGTGTTGATGTAGGTGGTCCTTATGGTCCTTATCATCAAATGGAACGTCTTGACCTGTATAGAAAATATACCGAAAAATTACTGGCGGAAGGTAAAGCATACTACTGCTATTGTACCGATGAAGAATTGGAAGAAGAACGCCAATCTTTGATTAAAGAAGGTAAAATGCCTCGCTATATGGGCAAATGCCGTAACCTGACTCCGGAACAAATCGAAAAATTCAAAGCAGAAGGCCGTAAACCGACTGTTCGTTTCCGTGTTCCTGCTGACCAACAAATTTTGGTTCGCGATATGGTTCGTGGCGACGTTGTTTTTGATTCTAATAATATCGGTGATTTCGTTATCGTTAAATCTGATGGTATTCCGACTTATAACTACGCTGTAGTAATCGATGATGCTTTGATGCATATTACCCATGTAATCCGTGCTGAAGAACATTTATCTAACACTCCGCGTCAATGCTTAGTATATGATGCATTAGGCTTCAAGAAACCTATCTTCGGTCATATCTCCCTGATTCTGGGTAAAGATCATACTAAAATGAGTAAACGTCATGGTGCAACCAGCGTTGATCAATACCGTAAATTGGGTTACTTGCCTGCAGGCATCAACAATTTCTTGGCACTGCTTGGCTGGGCTCCGAATAGCGAACAAGAAATCTTCAGCATGGATGAATTAATTAAAGAATTCTCCATGGATCGTGTTGCTAAAAACCCGGCAGTTTTCGATATCGATAAACTGAACTGGATTAACCAACATTATATGCGTCAACTGACTGAAGAAGAATTCTTCGAATGTGCTAAACCGCATATGATTGAAGCTGGCTACATGAACGGCGAAGAAACCGGTGAAAAACTGGCCTGGTTGCACAAAGTTGTCGCAACGGCTCAAGAACACGTTTCCTATGCTGCACAAATTCCTGCTTGCGTAGAAATGTACTTCAATGATGAATTTGATTTTGAAAACGAGGAAGCAGAAGCAGTATTGAAAGCTGAAACTGTTCCTACTGTTATCAATATGTTGTTAGAAGAACTGCCGAAAATTGAAAATCTGGACAATGCAGCTGTAAAAGCTCTGTTCAAACAAATTCAAAAAGGCACTAAACTGAAAGGCAAAGATGTATTCATGCCTATCCGTGTTGCTCTGACCGGTAACCAACATGGTCCTGAATTGGCTGCAATGGTTCCGCTGCTGGGCATCGAACGTACTGCTAAACGTATTAAAGCAAGCTTGGCTAAAGCAGGTGTAGAATTATAATTTTTCCTAAAGCTACCTGCATATTTATTGGTCGAAAAGGAGAGCGAAAATGACTATTAAAGTTTACAACACTCTGACTAGACAAAAAGAAGAATTTGTACCTATTACTCCCGGTAAGGCAAATATTTATGTATGCGGTGTTACTCCGTACAATCATCCTCATGTCGGCAATGCACGTCCCTTTGTTACTTGGGACGTCATCCGTCGCTTTTTAGAGCATGAAGGCTACGATGTAACCCATGTACAAAACTTTACCGACGTTGATGATAAAATTATCAATACTGCTAATAAAGAAGGCGTGCAATGGTTTGATATCTGCAACCGTTACATTGATTCCTATTTTGAAGTAATGGATAAGTTGAATGTTCGTCGTGCACATGTTTATCCTCGTGTATCCGAGCATATTGATGATATCATTGAAACCGTCCAAACTTTGATTGATAATGGCTATGCTTATGTTGTCGATGGTGACGTTTTCTATAGCGTAGAAAAATTCAAATATTATGGCCAATTGTCCGGTCGTAATCTGGAAGATATGATGGCCGGTGCCCGTGTAGACGTAGACGAACGCAAACATAATCCTATGGATTTTGCTCTGTGGAAATCTGCAAAACCAGGTGAACCTTCTTGGGCAAGTCCTTGGGGTAATGGTCGTCCTGGCTGGCATATCGAATGCTCTACTATGAGTATGAAATATCTGGGTAAAACCTTTGATTTCCATGGTGGTGGCAGCGACTTGATTTTCCCGCATCATGAAAATGAAATTGCTCAATCTGAAGGTTGCACAGGTATTCATCCTTTCGTACATTACTGGCTGCATAACGGCTTTATTACTGTTAACGAAGAAAAAATGTCTAAATCTCTGGGCAACTTCTTTATGGTAATCGACATTTTGGAACATTATGATCCTGAAACACTGCGTTTCTTTATTGTTTCCACTCATTACAGAAGCCCGCTTGATTTCAGTGATGCACGCCTGACTGAAGCTCAAAAGAGTCTGGCACGTCTGCGTCAAGCACAAGAAACCTTAGGTGAATTGCAGCAAATGCTGAATGCAGGCCCGACTGAAGAAAGTATGGCTTTGCGTGCAAAAGCACAAGAAATTCGTGATGCTTTCATGGAAGCTATGCGTGATGATTTCAATACTGCTTTAGCAATCAGCCATATGTTTGCTCTGGCTAAAGAAATCAACATTTATTTCAAATCTATCACTGACGCCAACATTAAACCGGATGGCAAATTAGTTGCCATTCTGAGTGATGTCTTTGCAGAAATGTGCTCCATTATCGGTGTTTTAGAAAAAACTGCTGCACCGGAAGAAGTTGCTGACAACGGCGATAACAAGGAAGCTGCTTTGGTAGAAATGCTGATCGGTATGCGTCAGGATGCACGTAAAGCTAAAAATTATGCCTTAGCTGATGAATTGCGCAATAAATTAAGCGAAATCGGCATTACCTTGCAGGATACTCCGCAAGGTGTTAAATGGTCTAAATAACATGAAATTCGAACAATATAAAATGTTAAAGGAACATGCGCTGGCTGCCTGCACGGCAGCTGGCGTAACATTTCCTCAGACAAAACAAATAAATCCTATTTTATTGGCATATATCGGTGACGTAGTATTCTCCATGTATATACGTCTGCGTCTTTTACCGACCTCCGGGCATGTACGCATCGTTCATGATTTAGGATCGAAGATGGTTTCTGCTGTCTGCCAGTGTCAGGCCATGCAGGTATTGGTAGAAGATTTAGCCGAGGATGAAGCTGCTATTTTCCGCCGTGGTCGTAATGCTAAATCCATGGTGCCGAAAAGTGCTTCTGTACATGAATATCGTATGGCAACTGCGTTTGAAGCGTTGCTAGGATATTTATTTTTGGAAGAACGTGAAGAACGTTTGCAAGAAATCATGGATAAATCCTTTGAGATTATCAGCCAATATTTACAGAATCTGAAAAAATAAAATTTAAATATTACATAATGAGAGGGGTGTCAGCAAATGACTATGCAAGTAAAATTAGTGCGTTATACGCCTGAACCTGAGCGTACAGTAGCCATGAGTGCGCGTTTATGTTATTCTCCAATCGGTGCTGCTCAATTAGAAGAACGTATCAGTGATGAGCAGGCAGCTACCTTAGTACGTAAATTGGTAAGCATGGGACATTTTTCTACTTTAGAACATGTCAGCTTTACTTTTGCTATTGAAGGTGTATCCCGTGTACTTACTCATCAATTAGTACGTCATCGTATTGCGTCTTATTCTCAGCAATCTCAAAGATATGTTAAGGAACATGACTTTGAAACTATTGTGCCTGCATCTATTGCTACTAGACCGGAAGCTAAAGCTAAATATGATGCTTTAATGAAAGAAATTCAGGAAATGTATAACGAGTTTACCGAAATGGGCATTGCTGCTGAAGATGCACGTTATATTCTGCCTAATGCTACAGAAACAAAAATCGTCTGCACATTTAATGCCCGTTCTCTGCTGAACTTTTTTAGCCTGCGTTGCTGCACCCGTGCTCAATGGGAGATTCGTACTTTAGCTAATAAAATGTTGGCTGAATGTCAAAAAGTAGCTCCGGTTATTTTTGAAAATGCAGGACCTACATGTGTTTCCGAAGGTGTGTGCCATGAGGGTGCTATGTCCTGCGGACGTATTAATGCTATTTTAGCTCAACGCAAGAAGGAGCAAAGCGATAAATAAAGGAGGATTAAGCTGTGTCTCAACAGGATACTGATTTAATTGCCGGCCGTAATGCTGTTACGGAAGCATTACGCGGACAACGTTCTATCAATAAATTGTTGGTACAGGAAAATGCTCGTGGGGGCAGTATCGGTGAGCTGTTAGCCCTTGCTAAGAAAAAAAATGTTCCTGTAGAAATGGTGAAATCCGAAAAGCTTGATAAATTAGCTCCGGGAATGCGCCATCAGGGAGTGGCTGCTTTAGCTGCTCCGATTGCTTTTCAAACATTAGACGATGTTTTTGCCCGTGCTGCTGCTAAAGGCGAGGACCCGTTTATTTTATTATTAGACGAATTGCAGGATCCACAGAATGTAGGTGCTTTAATCCGGACTGCTGATGCTGCTGGTGTACATGGTGTTTTGATGCCGCGTCGTCGTAGTTGTCCGCTTAATGCAGTAGTAGCAAAAATTTCTGCCGGTGCAGTTGAATATGTACCGGTTGTGCAAATCGGTAACATTGCTCAGACCATAGAGGAGCTACAGCAAAGAGGCTGCTGGGTAGTCGGTGCTGATATGGATGGTGTGGATTTTTATGCCGCTAATCTGACCGGTCCGGTAGTTTTAGTTATCGGTGCAGAAGGCAAGGGCCTAGGTCGTCTTGTTAAACAGAAATGTGATGATATCATCAGCATTCCGATGAATGGCGGTGTTAATTCTTTGAATGCATCTAATGCAGGTGCTATTTTGATGTATGAGGTTGTACGTCAACGTAATATCCTGAAATGAGGGAACAAAGATGGGCGGATACCTTATTATAGATGGTTATAATGTCATAAACGCGTGGAAGGAATTTGCCCAGCTACGTCAGACAAGTTTGGAGCATGCACGAGAGCTTTTAGTGGCAGGTGTTTCGGAATATGCTGCCTTTAAGGGCTTTCGTGCTATTGTCGTATTTGATGCTATGGATGTCGCAGGGGGAGCGGCAATCGAAACAATTCATGGTATTCAGGTAGTTTATACTAATGAAGACGAAACTGCTGATTCTTGGATTGAACGTCGTGCGTACGAATTAGGTAAGCTGAAGGCAAAAGTATTTGTTGTTACTAGTGACTATGCAGAACAAATCAATGTACTTGGTGCCGGTGCATATCGTATTTCGGCTAGAGAGTTTAGGGAAGACTACCGTAAGGCGAAAAAAGATATTGCTGCTAAATTGCGGCTTCCTGCACGTACATTAAATCGGAATGAAGTAGGCGGTCGCATTAACGGTCATGTACTGGAGCATTTGGAAAGGCTACGCCGCCAGAAAATTTGACGGAGCTGTTGGGAAAGGTTATAATTAAAGCATTGTTGTTTATTTTTATAAAATTTTTTTGAGATACCCATGGAGGAAATGTATTCTATGACTACAGATACAACAAAAAGAAACGATCCTCATGCAGTTTTCGCAGAAATGTCTGATGAAGAGGTTGTTTTAGAAGCACAGGCTAATGAAAATGTACTGGCTCAGGAGTATTTGCTGCATAAATACAGGAATTTTGTTAGAGCTAAGGCTCGTAGTTATTTCTTAATCGGAGCAGAACGTGAGGATATTATTCAGGAAGGCATGATTGGCTTATATAAGGCTATCCGTGATTTTAAGAGTGATAAGCAATCCTCTTTTCGTGCTTTTGCTGAATTATGTGTAACACGTCAGATTATAACAGCGATCAAAACAGCAACTCGCCAAAAACATATACCACTTAATTCCTATGTTTCTCTCAATAAGCCTATTTACGAAGAGGACAGTGATCGTACTCTGCTCGATATTATCAGCGGTGTGAAGGTTGCCGATCCTGAAGATATGGTTATCAGTAGAGAAGAATTCAGCGATATCGAAAATAAAATGAACGATATTCTCAGTGATTTGGAATGGAAGGTATTGATGAGCTATTTAGATGGCAAATCTTATCAGGAAATTGCCGAAGAACTTAATCGCCATGTGAAATCTATCGATAATGCTTTGCAACGTGTAAAACGTAAATTAGAGAAGTATATTATCAGTAAGGGTGAAATTACTGATCTGAGAACTGTTTATAGTGGTCTGCTTTCTATAGATCCTTACGAACGTTTTAAAAATAAAGAAAAAATTCCTAAAAATTGATAAAACTGTAACACTACAATACATCATTTTGAAGTTTTCAGAATGATGTAATTTTTTTAAAGGATTTTAAAGAAGTTCCGCGAATAATGTATGTAACAATTAAGGTTGATATAATTTACACTTCGGTGTTATAGGGAGGTTTTTCAAATGAATCAAGTTGAAGAATTGGTAAAAGTTGTAGAACAAGCTCAAGCCGACAAAGGAAATGTAGTAATCGTAACCGGTAAACCGGGTAGCGGCAAAAGTAAAGTTTTACGTGATGCAGCTGAAGAGAAAAAATGGACTTATATCGACTGCCGTATGTTAATCAGTGAAGAATTCTTAGCAATTCCTGCTGCTGACCGTGGTCTGTATGCTCCGGATATGTTTGCAGAAATCTTGGCAAGCTATAATGCTGACGTTATCATTCTTGATAGACTGCAAACCTTGTTTGTTCCCGTATTCCATATTAACACTGATAGTCTTATGCGTAAGTTAAGCAAGAAATTTACTATTGTTACTGCATGGCCTGGTTATATCGAAAACGGCAACTTGTGCTATGACAAATTTGACGGTACTGAAGCAATTCGTATTAGCCCGGACGGCTTTAAGGTTTGGCATATTGAAGAATAATATAGTTTAATCTCTGGTTGTATGTGGAGGCGAGCTATGGTGCAACAAAAACGCCGCTTTGCGGTTCTGACAGGTGGGGGTGACTGCCCGGGACTGAATGCAGTCATTCGTGCAGTCGTTAAGACTTTTTTACAAAATGACTGTCTTGTTTATGGTGTGATTAATGGTTTTAACGGACTTGTGAACGATAACATCAAGCTGATGGACTATGCAGATGTTTCAGGTATCCTGCCACGGGGCGGCACAATTTTAGGCACTACTAATCGCGATAATCCGTTCCATTTCGCAGTCGAAGAAAATGGTGAAATGGTTTATAAAGATATGCGTGAACAGGTTCTTGAGAATCTGAAGAAGTATGATATTGAAGCATTGGTCATTATCGGCGGTGATGGCAGCCTAAATATAGGTGCAAAATTGGCGAGAGAGTGCGATGTCAAGGTTGTTGGCGTACCTAAGACGATAGATAACGATTTGCCATGTACAGAGCGTACCTTTGGTTTCGATACGGCAATGGCTATGGCAACAGAGGCTTTAGATAGATTACATACTACTGCAGAATCTCATCATCGCGTAATGGTCCTGGAGGTAATGGGGCGTTATGCAGGTTGGATTGCTTTGCACAGTGGTATTGCCGGTGGTGCTGATGTGATTTTGTTACCGGAAATACCCTATCATCTGGAGCCTGTCATCAAAAAAATTCAGCAACGTAAGGATGCAGGCAAAAACTTTAGCATTATCGTCGTTGCCGAAGGTGCTAAGCCGGAAGGCGGCGAAATGTCTGTGGCACGCATTGTTAAAGGCAGCTTTGAGCCGATTCGTTTGGGCGGTATTGGCGAAAAAGTAGCTAATGAAATTGAAGAACGCACCGGGATTGAGTCACGTTGCACTGTTTTAGGTTATTTGCAGCGTGGTGGCTCGCCTACTGCATTTGATAGAGTGCTTTCCACTCGTTATGGTGTCGCAGCTGCAGAAGCTTGTCTGCGAGGCGAATATAACGTTATGGTTTCTTTATATCATGACCAGATTGTTACCGTATATATTCAGAAAGCCGCTTCGCAGCCGCGTCAGGTAACTTTGGATAATGAAATTATTCGTACCGGACGTCAAATAGGCATTTGCTTTGGTGACTGAATTCACACTTGATTAAGTAAATAGCATTATAATAAGGAACAGTACAAAATGCTGTTCCTTATTTTTGTTATATGATTTTATTACTAATTTGTAAAATAAATGCAATAAATGGGGATTTCATTTGCGTAAAAAATTTTTTCATCGTATAATAAAGCAATATGATGATATTTTAATGTGTGAAAGGAAAGAACTAAAGAATTATGGATCAATATTTAATCGCAGTCGTAGTCGGCATTGTTGAAGGCTTAACAGAATTTTTGCCTGTTTCTTCCACAGGTCATATGATTATCGTCGGTCATCTGCTTGGATTTGATGGTAATGTTGCCGATGTTTTTGATGTTTTCGTACAATTAGGTGCTATCTTATCCGTAATTTTCATTTATAAAGAACGTTTTACCCGCTTTTTGACCAAAGACGGCTGGGATCCTAAGAAGGGTTTATCCGTATGGCATATTGCAGCCGGTATTGTACCTGTAATGCTAGCAGGTTATTTTTTCTATTCCTATATCAAGCATTATCTCTTCTCTCCTTTTACTGTGGCTATCGGCTTAGCTTTAGGTGGTCTGCTGTTAATGTTTGCCGAATATAAGACTAAAGGTCATGAAGCAGAACTGGTTGATGATGTAGATAAGATTTCTATTAAACAAGCAATGTGGGTAGGTATTTATCAATTCCTGTCTTTGTGGCCAGGTTTTTCTCGTAGCGGTAGTACTATTGCAGGCGGTCTTTTAGTAGGTCTGACACGTAGTGCTTCTGCTAACTATACATTTTTAATCGCCGTACCTTTGATGTTTGTAGCCTGCATCTATGATTTATTAAAAAATATTCATGCCTTATCCATGGATGATTTGACTATTTTGGCTATCGGCTTTGTAGTATCCTTTGTGGTTGCTTATTGGTCTGTGCTTTGGTTCCTGAAATTCTTGCATAAATACGATTTAACTAGTTTTGCAGTATATCGCATTTTACTTGCTTGCTTTACCTTCTGGTATTTTTATATGTAATTTTATTATTTAATTCATATTTATATTGACAAATAACTGATTTTGTATTATACTTGTTAAAGTAAGTTGCTGGCATAGCTCAATTGGCAGAGCAGCTGATTTGTAATCAGCAGGTTGTGGGTTCGATTCCTATTGCCAGCTCCATTAAAAACTTAGACGCAGAGCGGTTTCTGCGTCTTTTTTATTTTTTATAACCAAATAATCAGCAGGTCACTGGTACCAACCTGGTACCAACAAAAAGTAGCAATGTGAAAAAATATCACATTGCTACTTTTTTATTCCTTATGTTGAGCCACCCATATTTTAAAAACTTTTCCTTTTGACGCATCGGGATCATACATATATGCTTTACTCAATTTCAGAAATGTTCCCATATCGCCACCAAGAACTTCAGAAAAGTCACTGTACAACATATTCATAGTATAGTATAAATCAGCAACTTCTTTTATATTGTGCTGGTTCGCCAAAGAAGCTATCTGCTCAAAACTCCAATGTTCACCATCTGTGCCATCTACGTTCTGCATTTTTGCCACAGCTTCCTTAGCCAAACATTCATCAAAATGAGGACCATAGGCAACACAATGAACATCATACATTATTTTATGAAATTCTTCAGGACAATAATGTTTTACTTTTTCTATGGCAGAACAGACAATTTCTTTTAATTTCTTTTCTTTAGTATCATCACCAGCTATTTTGCTGAAATACTCTTTATAATTGTACATTATTTCTCGCCTACCTCTCTAGCAACAGTAGGAACAGGAATTGCAGCAATAGGGCCACAGTTTTCACCACAAATAAATCCTCCGGTAATAACAAAACGTTGTGTATCGGCAGCTACTAACATTCTGTAATTTCGTCTAGTTCTTACTTGGTTTGCATATAAATTATGTCCACACTGTCTAACAACTGGGTAAAGAGTTGCATTGTTACCGATTTGAATAGCAACACCCATAAGATTAGTTGCTGTAGCAGGAATGTTTTGTGCTATTCGAATAATATAATTTCGGCAGTTCTGATAGCTTCCATCGGGGATATTCAATACAAGATTGTTCCCTTGTATTGAAACAGATATTGTTAAAATAGTTTTACAATTACACATCATAACATTTTACCTCCTAAATAAAAGAGGATAGGCGTGTTGCCTACCCTCTAAATAGTCACGCCTTAGCGGAATTAAACAGCACAGCCACCACAACCGTAAATATTATTAGCTGCAGATTGATAAGGACTTGCAGTAATATATGCAGGTTGAGGGAAGGGACGTAAAGTTCCAATCAACGCTGCACTTTGTGCCTGTTGGCTTAACTGGAAGTTCGCAGTTTGAAGGTCACGATCTCGATCCGCTAATTTATCTCGCAACTCCTGCATAGTGTTTGCAGTAATAAGCGCACGGGTCTTTTCACCTTCGCTATGAATAGCGTTAGTAATATCGCAAGTGTTGCGATAGTTTTCAGCACGTACCGCATCAATATTGCGATTAGTTTCGCAGCAACATTGTTGTGCTGCGAAGCGATTAGCTACAATAGCTTCACCAATTTGATAACGACTCTCCATAACTTCTCGACCAACACTGCCAAAGCCAGCGCAAATATCTCTTTGTAGGCCGTTAAAGCCGTTAAGCATTGTGTTGTTCTGGGCATAGAAGCCGTCACACATTCCATTTTGGACACCACGGATACCATTCTTGATGTCATTATAGCTAAATTGATCAGCTAATTGGTCGCGTGTCATACTGCCATTAGCAAAAGTAGCAGCTGCATCATAACCAGAACCATGATTATTCCAGTTACCCCAGCCGCCCATCATTGCGAACAGCACAATAATCCACATAAACCACATACCACCATAACCGCAGCCATCTCCACAATTACGATTGTTCATGTCCATTACAGGGACAATACCAGTACCTTCCATAGTCATTGTTGTCACCTCATCAATTAATATATTTAAAAATCTAATTGCGCGCTGATTAGATTTTCATACCAAAAGAAGCCAAAAACTGATTTAGTTGTTCTTCATTTAAACCTCTTTGTTTTGCTAAATTACGAATAATCTGTTGTATCTCTTCTGGACTTTTTCCTTTTCCCATTTGCATTGCTCTATTAAACATGGGATTATTGCCAAACATTTGATTCATCATTTGAAAAGGGTCAGAACTATTTTGCAACTGCATTAATAGCTGCATTGGATTGTTCATTAACATTTGCATTGGATTGAACATTACCTTCAACTCCTTTAAAAACATATTTCTCTAACTGTTCTATTCTATGTTCTAAATTCACGAACGACTTGCTGTCTATGTTTTGTTTTTCGATATTATTATCATTATTATCGGATAACTTATATGTATTAAACAAAGGCATACCATCAAGACCTATACTTTTAACATATATTTTCTTTTCAGCGGGAGAAGGAAAATACACAATAGTTCCATCCAGTGGAATTTGTGCTGCTCTAGCCTCATCTATTCCAGTAACGATTCGCCCATTGATTACTGGTGGTTGTTGTCCATAAGAAAAATTAGGAGTTTGTTGTGAATATCTTTGCTGAGCTTGCATAACTTCTAGCCTACGACGCATATCAGGAGTGGCACCGTCAAAACCAGTATATCCATATCCATTATATCCGTTAAAATCATACATAATTTCACCCTCTTTTTGTTTTTATTATATAGTAGATTTATGTTTTTAAACCGTATAGATTACTCCCTCTTTCGATAAGAAAACCCTAAAAAAAAAGAAACCTAGTAACAATGTATTTATTCAACACATTATTACTAGGTGAAAATTAGACTATATTCTCTAAAACTCTGCTAACTGCCTTATAAGCAATGTTTATATCTTTTTCTACAGTTTTAGTAGAAATATTTAATTCCATAGCAATTTGATAATTCAACATTCCTTTTACAAAACGAAGTTCAGCAATTTTCATTTGTCTTGGTGTTATTTTCGCTTCTTCTAAAATTTCATAAAAAGAGCGCCTAGAAGATTGGATTAACCAATCTCTGGCGCTTTTGCATACAATATCCATAGTATCTACCTTTTTACAGTTCCATATACTATATTATTTTTTCCTCGAGTAATAGCCTCATCAATATTGCTTTTAAACATACGACCTTTTATATCCCCATTCTTGGGGACTTTGCGAACATGAACTAAAGCTCCATTATTTTTTATTTTCATTTTCACCAACTCCATAGTTGTAGTTATTGTTGTTAAAGGTATCTACTTTTTCATTGAATTGCCCACGACTCGTGTTAACCCTACTGTTTTCAAAAGTACCATATGTTGTTACTTCTACTTCATAGTTAGATAGATAATACAAAAATCCCACCCATGAAAACAATAAACAAATTACAGATATAATCAACGCCCAAGTCAGTCTTTTAATGGTACTAACATATCCTGCTAATAACATAGAAATAATCCCTACAGGAACACGTTCTTCTTTTATTTCAACTTTGTTATCCATACTTACACCGCCTAATATAATTTGTTTTTATTATATCACGCCTTTATTGACAGTACAACAACGCCAGTTAGAAGGATATAGGCGATATTTCTTTGAGTTTTAATAATTCTTTCTTTCCTCCTCACTTCTGCTGCGTACTTCTCTAAGGATTTGTTGGCATTCTCGATTGAGCTGCTCTGCTCTATCAAGATTTTCTGCGATTCGTTCAGATGCAGTTTCAGCTTTGCTGATGCTTCCCTGGAGCTGCTCAACTGTGACTGTAGCAGATTCAAGTCTATCTTGCAATTCTTTATTTGCTTGTCCTGCTGCTTTAATCTCTGTTCTAACCTTATCAGCTCCGTTTCCCTTATCTGGTACGTTCGCTCCGCAGAACAAGTAGAGCAGGACGAACAGGCCAAAAGCAATAGCAACATAACGCCACCAATTAGTTTTAGCTTCAATAGTAATCACATCCTATTCTAAGTCAATCCTTTCATAAGTCTTTTCAAAAATATCTGGTTTGCAAGGATACTGCTCACCACGTAGACCAGTAATTATCCAGTCACCAACGTTCGCTCTCATATCGCCTTCTAAAGTATGTATAATCATCTCTTTATCAGTTTGATACGCTTCTACAACGACAGGCCTTTTTCTAAACTTCATACAGCTACTCCTTAATGCAGAAATTTTCCCATTTCTTATAAACGTCAACATAGGTTTCATTTTTATCGCCGTTATGAGTTACTTCATAATATACTCCGTCAGGCACGTTTGTACTCAGCAACGCTTTCCAATTTTGCAATGTCTTGCAAAACCATGTTACGTACACATCATCAACACTAATTTGTTTGCCATCAGTCACATCAACATGTGAATTAAAATAATCAACAATAATTTGTTTAGCTTTTTCTTGCATTACAATACCCTCCTAAAAGCATTTTTTTACAAAGTGGTTATTTCCAAAATGGAAAACGCCTTTAAATTTTAAGATTTTTTAAAGGCGTTTCCTTGATACCTTTATGCCATAAACATTACAGTCCAAAATAATGATGCAGTGCACCAAGTGCAAAACCCAGTACTAAACCAGTGATAAACTCGTTACTCATTACAAAAGCCTTAAATTTTTCCATTTTTCTCGTCTCCTTTTCTAATAAATTAATGATTTTTAGTGTAAAAACACGCAAATAGCCTTTACACCGCCATATATTGATTTTAAGCGATTTTAATACGTTGCACAAAGAAACACTAGCACACTTGTTTTAAAAACGCTTATACGCTAAATACGGCGGTGATTTTTTGCTATTTTTCTATAAATTTTGTTGCCACCATATTGCTTTACCACGAATAACGTCGCCACCGTTTTTTATAGCTCCGTCTCCTGGAACGTCGGGAAGTTTCCATAAATCCCAGCGCTCACAAGTTGTAGACGGCCCGTAACTATCAAGTTCTGCTGCTTCACAATGTGTCATTACATTTTCAGCAGTAACATCAAGTCCGAGTTCTTCGCAAAGAACGGCCACCAATTTGGCAGTTCCGTCAATCTGCTCTGCTGTCGGCGGATATTCGCCAAAATCCACAGTACCGTCAGCCCAGCATTGAGCACCTGCTGCACAACACATAGCAATGCCTATTGCTCTGCCGTTTCTTCTCCAAGTATGGTTTTTGCGTTCTGTTAAATCGTCGGTGGTTATTATAACTGCTCCGTCATCATCTACATTAAAATGATAATCTAAAAAAAATTGATGTGGGCCACCTGCCGTCCAATGCAGATAGATTTTATCAATCTGTCCTTTAGCTTCTTTCGCAAGGGGTCGTAACTCTTCTAATGTAATTCTCTTCACTATTTATCACCATTCTTTCCTGCGCTACCTAACGGAGTATTGTATTTACTGTTAATCCACTTATTACCCAGTTGAATAATAATTGCGCCACCAGTAGCAGCGGTAAACTCACTGTAATTTCCCCACGTCTTGCCAGTAAAGGCAAGTACCATAGATACAATAACAAATGCAGCATACCCAACGGTTGGTAAAACTCTTGTCAGACTTAACTCGCCATTTTCCTTCAACATATTCAGCACTAGTTATCACCTCGATTTTTTTGACAACTATCATTTGTGTGGCACATCAGCAACTTCTTGTTATTTGCTTCAACCAACTCTCTCAATTCATCGTAGCGATTCCACAAAGATTTTACATCTTTCTTAATTGCAACTCGGTCTTCTCGGCTTTGTTGTAGCTCCGCGGTCAAATTGTCAATCGCCTGACTAATTCTGTTTAAGCTTTCGTGGAATGCCTTGTTTTCAGCTTGTTGAGGTTTAAGAAACAACCATACGCAAACCAGTGTAAGAAGGCTTATTACGCCCGTGATGAAGTCTAAACCCATTACAGCACCTCTTTCCTATACATCTAAAATTAATAGGCTGCGACATTATCGCCACAGCCTATTTAAAACTTAATCAAAATACTTTCCGTACTTTGTTACCGCTATATTAGCAATTCTCTTAATCTCTGCACGTTTCTTATCGATTCGTGCTCGCTTTATGCTTGGGGAAAGTCTGCTGTTAGTAATAGTCTGAATATCTTTATTCAGATCACTAATCATCTTGCCAGCATTACGAATAGATTTAACAACTTTGCTCGGCTTGCCTTTCTTACCATAGCCTGCATGTTGTTTATTTGCGTCTGCCAGCATATCGTAGAATTCGTCAACGCTACGATTGAGGTTCATATCAGTAACGTTAAAATCTCTAAGAAATACTCGCTCACTTAGTCTTTTCTCTGGTAAATTTCTCTTATCGCCTATAACCATATCAGGAGCTTGTGCAAGAAACATACCCATGGTACCAGTGTAACCACGAATAGTGTTATCAATCTTGACCGGAGATAAACCAGTAACACTACCTATAGCTTTAGAAAGTTCGCTGGTGCTATTGGTGTACTGTAATTCATCGGGAAGCTGTTGCAAACGTCTGTTAACAAGTGCACCACCACGGAAATATGAATAATTTGCTTGCCATTCCAATATTGGTAAGAACAATGTAGGGATAATATTAGGAGCCATATTATTTTTTATTGTTTCCGCCCAATTATTCATAGCTTCTTTATCTTTTCCGCTTGCTATATCAAGCATTGCTTCTATGCCACTACCGAAAATAACGCCTACATCTTGCGGTTTTGGGATTCTATATCCTCCAGGCAGTATCCAGTTTGTATTTTTGATATTCGGATCAAGTTCTTTATACCAATCTTCATCGTGGTTAAATGCCCAAAGAATAAGTGACGGAAGGACGATATATTTTGCAATATTAATCGCAGTCGGAACAGTGTTATAGCGCAACATACGATATAACTTATCTCCACCTTGTAAGCAAGCATTAAAGAACGGTACTATTTGGTTAACCTTTTCTCCAGTCACGCCGCTTCTGCTAAAGTCTAAAGTTAGTTCTCTTGCAGCTCTTGCAGCATCGTCAACACTCATTCCTTTTTCACGTGCCTTTAAAAATTCTCCCATACGAGTTGCGCTTTCTACAAACTCGCTTGTCATAATGGGATATTTCATAAGTGCACGCCACAAATCGGATGGTGAATAATTGCGCCATTCTTTGCCACCAGCCATTTCATCCAGGCTTCTTGCAATTTCATCAGCAGTGTTATAGAAGTTAAACTTTGTTATACCTGCTGTTTCAAACTCGGCTCTTCTTTTTTCATCCTTTAACAATGCTTGTGCACCACGAATGGTATCGAGAATGGGTACAAAGCCGTTCTTGCTTGCTACGCCAGCGAAAATAGTATCACGAATAAGGTTGCGGACAATAAAGCTCGGCGACATTGTAGCACCAGTACGCAGTAAATGAGCTGCGCTTCTAGCAACGCCTAACATTAAGCCAGCAGCAGGAAGATTGTAACCAACAATGGGACCATAAAGCTCTTGTGAAGTCCGATAGGCCTGCTTCTTGCCGTTGTGCATTACAGTGAAAATACAGTTTTTCTCATCTGGTTTGTCACCTTCAACCTCAACTACAACATTTTCTAATCCTGCTTCTTGTGCTAACTCTACTGCCATTTGACCAACCTTATTGCGCTCAGCTCTGTTACAGATAACTGATACAGCGTTTACAGTACTTTCAAGCGGATTGAATACATTGCGCTCGCTGCCTTCAATGCTTATACGCTTCAAAGGATTGCTTACGTTAGCGATACCACGTCCCCGTTGCTCAATCCACCAATAAAGGCGTCCGCTGCAGCAGTATCAGAGAAGTCACGCATTAACGGACAGTAATGTTTATACTTTTCGTTAAGCACTCTATGAGTTTCTTCACTGATAAGGCCAGCATCTTCCATTATTGTTAGCATATTGTCATTGAATTTGTAGTAAAGGTCAGCTGCTCTCTTAAATTCCGCAGGAGCTTTTGCGATATAGTTCATCAATTCTTCGCTGGTAAGTCCGTTTGGAAATTTGTATTCTACGCCTTCTTCTTTAGCTCTCTTACTCATTTCAAGCAAACGTGCACTACCTAAGTATGCGCCTAGAGCGTTAATCCAACTATCAAAGCCGTTCTCTTTCAGCCAGGAGGGATGTAGCTTATCCATTTTGGACTTGTTAATCACGTTTAAAACCATTTGCATAGTAGCATTGTGTTTTAACTTCTTATGCTTTAAGCGGTCGTTTATTACTTTTATATGGTCTGCGTTGCCTTCAATGAGTGCTGTTGCCATACCTGCGCTGGTTGCTGGCAAAGTTTGCACTTTGCTATAAACTTTCTTGTCCTCGGAAACCTTCTTTCCAATGCCCATTTCAATGGCTTTATCAAAGTCGTGCAGTCTATCGTTCTTGTCAAACCAATCACGATAGAAGTTTTTGCGTTTCTCTGCAAACCAATCTTTAGCGGTTTCAACGATGTTTTTACGCTTGGTGTTAGTGAATGTGGAAACAAGTTTTTTTTCGGTAGGAGCTACAGAGTATTTGATGTCGTCATAATGATTTTGTTCATCTTTTAGAACATTATATGCTCGCTCGTCAATATCACCATTGTCATAGAGTTCTTTTGCTACTTGCGCCAGTTCTTCATCGTCACGAACATCTAACAACCCAGCTGTTGCATCATTGTTATCAATAACGATTGCAGGAATATCTATGTCTAGCTCTTCTGCCGCAGCTATTCTGTGGCTTCCAGTTAAAGCTTGATAACCCTCGTTTGCATCGTCCAACACAACTATTGGCCTACCGTCATAACCGTTGTTTTCCATAGATTCTGCAATTTTAGCAACTTTTTGACGATTAACATCGTTTACCAACCTAATATAACTAGGTTCAATCTTTTCGTCATAGTCAATTTGGCGTTCTTGATTTACAGAATATTTAACAGTATTTTGCCAGGTATCATCCATACTCCATACTGCTTTTTCGTCAGCAGTAAGGTTGGGCTCTTTAGCAATAATAATATTGCCAGCCTTACGAACATTATTAAAGTGTTTCTCTACTTCACTAATATAGTCTCCAGCTTTTTTGTTGTTCTGCCAACCTTTTGAAGTCACCTTGCCTACACCGTCTTTGCTACCTTCATAGATACCAAAATAAGCTGTGCCATTTGGTTTCAGTGCTCTTGCTGCTTGCAAGATAACATTATCCCTTGCGTTTTCCTCTGCAATAACATTTAAAACGTTAGCTACAGTTACGGTATCTCCACCTTTTTTAATCTTCTCAAACGCTTTAGAGTTATGGTCATAATCTCTGTTGAATGGGTCGAATACGATGTTTTCAACGCCTTTTTCTTTTGCAAAATCTGTTGCAAGGTCGAATTTGCCACCGCCAATGTCGATATTAACAGTTCCGCTTTGCCACGGAATTTTCTTGAAGATAGCAGGAATTTGTTTAATAGAGGTTTCGGCACTGGAAATTGCTTGTGCAATAGAAGCTCTTATGCTCTTCATAGCCTTTTGTTCGTAAAGCACCCCACTGTATTTTTCATCATACACCTTGCCGTTTTCAATTTTACGGAATATATTGCCAACATTATTTGCGTTAACAAACATTGTGTACAGCTTGTTAAGGAAGTCTACAGCCTTTTTATACAGCTTGCCAAACAAGCTGCCTTGTCCCTGCTGGCGTTTCAGTACCCAATCTTTATATCCGTCAGCAATTTCTTCATCAATATCCCTTCCGCTCTTTTCAGCAGCTTTCTTGAAGTGCTTGTAAAGAGCTTCTTTTTCTTTTGCAGTTAAAGATAAATCCATTGCTGCGTGTAATACTTCGTGGAACGCAGTACCAACACGGCTATTACGTGATACGTGAATAACGCCTAAAACATCAGAACCATTCAGCTTTTCCCACGCATTCCAATAGCCTTCGGCTTCGTTTGCGATTGTGTTATGCGCCTTGCCTGCGGATTTAGCTTGTTGCTGGTTAAGCAGAATTCTATCCTCAACAACTACGCCAACTTTTCTGCCATTAGGCATTTCAGCAATAAGATTGCCTTTGCTGTCGTAGCTTATCTTCGCAGTAGGTAAAGCTTTTTTGACTTCGTTAAGCACTTCTTCACGAGTGCGTTGAGCAGCTCTTTCAAGGTTTGCTTCATAGCGTCTTTTGATTTCAATTGCTTTTTCATTGAAAACAACAAACGCTTCGCCGTCAACCTCGCCGTCATATCTAAGTCCCTTTACTCCGTGCTTGTCTAACAACTCCGATGCTTGGCGTGCAACATCTTCGTTCTCGTCAATAAAGTACATTGTTTCGTCAACTCTGCTGTTGTCACCCGTTATAGCTTGCATAAGTTTTACATAGATATTATTGCCGTAAAGATCTTTTCGTTTAACTTCGTCAAGTTGTTTTTGTGCACCGAGTTCATTAAACGCTTTATCTATGCCACGTTTTACAACTTCTGGTTGCTCGCTATAAGTAGCGTCCTCGTCTATCATCTCTTCAACAGAAGGAATTAGACTTTCATAGGTTGCTCCCCCAAGATTAACGACAAGATTTCCTTTTCTAGCAAGCTCTAATGCTTTTTGATACATCGGCTTCAACTTTTCGGACGCTTTTTGTTGCTGCTCTTTTAAGTAATCAACCGCATCATCAGCATCTTCCGTCATATAAAAAGCATTTGCAAGCAGTCCTTCAGGAGTTTTTGCGTTTGTAGAGATTTCGTTTCCGCTTGTTCCTCTAAACACATTATCTTCACCATCGTAGCGATAATTATCGCCATTAATAGTAAATTCCATTCCTGCATTCATACCTGCTAGTTCCTTGCGATAAGAGTTGGCAACTTTTTCGTCTGCTGCAAAATATACTCCGTATCCGTGGGTTAAGTCTCCATGACCTTCTTTGCTATGTTCTAAACGGAAGTTGTTAAATACCCTATTGCTGCCGTGATATGCTTTTTGCGGAGCTATGGAATATTTAGCATCATCGCCGCTTGCAATATCATCAACACGTATGAACTCAGTAGCACCAGTCTTATCGTTGACAGCTTCCAACAAAGCAGTAGATGTTTCGTCTGTATCCTCTATCTTGGTGTTACCTAAAGAGTGATACTCTTCTCCGCTATTGGTTTTAAAAGCACTGCCGTTGCTATATTTATCACCTATTTTAGCAGCAACTTCTATTACAGCAAAGTGTTTATCTATTCTTTGTTGTTCTTCCTGCAACTCTTTCAGCTTGTCTTCTTTATCGAAAGGAAGCTCAAGAGCCTTCTTTGCTTCTGCAATTTCTTTCTCTAACTCTTTGTTTTGAGCTTTTCTTTCTGCAATAAAGTTATTTAAGCTTTTGCTAATGAGATTGCTCATAGCACGTAAGCCGCCAGCACTGATGTAACATTTGTCGCCAGCTTTGCTGTCAAACTCAGCTACCCAACCACCATTTCTAGCTTCTCTAGTATAGTCAACATTATTGAAGTAGTTTGCTCTATACGGAAAACCTTTGTGTTGGTAGCGCATTGTGAAGTTCAGTCCGCCAAAACTGCCCTTGTGCATTCCTGCCCTATCGCCATTTTCCACAATATCAAGGATATATTCTTCTGCTTCAGAGAATTTAGCATAAGTTTTTCCGTCGATATTAATTGAAAAATCATCGCCCAAAACACTATGAGTTTCCTTGACATCCGCTTCAACTACCTTGATATACTTTTCGTTATCAGCAATTAGTTCTCTGTCTATTGCAATAGAGTTCTTGTTGCGGGTGATGTTGTCTCTATATTCCCTATATTGGTTGGTTATGGAATTTAGTTCCGCAGCAACAGTTACTCTCTTGGGAATGAAGGGATCGCCACTTGCAAGGCCTTGAATTTCAGCATAACTCAATACTTCCGCACTAATATCTTCAACCGTGTTAATGGAAAGGTCGGCGTTCATAGCCTGCTCGATCATTGATGCCTTGTTTTTTATCTTCTCCCACATAAACTCGTCTAAGGAGCCTTTGGTAATGTAAGTAAAGATTTCCACTTCATCGTTGATATTGCCCTGACGTAATGCACGTCCTTCACGTTGCTCGATGTCGCGAGGTCGCCACGGACAATCTACGTGGTGTTCAGCAACTACACGTTTTTGGATGTTTGTACCTGCACCCATCTTGCTAGTGGAGCCAATAAGCACCCTTACTTCGCCGTTTCTTACTTTGGCAAACAGTGCTTCTTTTTGCTCATCATTCTTAGCATCGTGAATGAAAGCTATTTCCTTAGCAGGAATACCCATTTTTATTAGCTCTTTACCAATGCTACTATAAGCGTTTACGCCAGCTTGCTGCTCGTCTTTGCTTTCCACCTCTTCGTTGGCGGTTTCGCTTAATTCTTTATCGCTCGTGCCTTTGGGTGTCGCAAGGTCGCAGAAAATAAGTTGAGTGCCTTTATTTTCGCTACTTTCTTGATACTTTTTATAAACGTTGTCAGCAACAGCTTTAAGTTTTGGAGCTGCAACTTCTAACGGAAGGTTTTTATATTTATCAAGTAGGCGCATATCTAAAGTTGCTTTACGCATGTCGCTGGTCAACTTTAACATATTATCCTCGTCGGGTTGGACAGCACCATTATGAATATCCTCTGCACGCTTTTTGATTTCGTTAGTAATGTATTGGTTTAATTCTTTTGAACCAGGAACCTCGGTTACAGTACGTTTACCGTTCTTGAGTTCGGGAATTTTTATATCAAGGTCTGCTTGTGTTTTTACATCAGCAACCTCTCTAAACATCCTCTTTAAACCACCCATATTATAAAAGCGCACAAACTTCTCTACTTGACGGTAGCCGTTACCCTCGGGCTTACTTTCAATTGTAGTTTCCTTCTTAGAGAAAGTATTGATAAAGGTATCAAAGAAAGATACTCCGTGTTCTTTTAACGCCTTAGGATTTAAATACCTCAACATAGTGAACATTTCAGCAATGGTATTGGAAATAGGAGTACCCGTTGCAAACACAACACCACGGCCATTGTGTGTATTAAGCAAGTATTGGGTTTTGATATACATATCTTGGCTGCGCTGGGAATTGGAATTACTCAAGCCAGACACACGTGTCATATTAGTTACGTATGCAAGATTTTTAAATAAATCTGCTTCGTCAACATATATTTGGTCTATGCCTAGTTTATCAAATGGAGTATCAAGGTCTTTGCTTTCAACCTTCATTAAGTTCTCCATTTTTTCCTTGGTTTTTTTCAGTTTAGAAACAAGCTCTTTTACAGTAAGTGAACGTTCGCCTTCTGCATACTGTGCTTCGTTAAGCGCATTTTCAAGTTCATCAATCTGTTCTTGATAAAACTCTTCATAGGCTTTTTGCGACATAGGTATGCGTTTAAAAAGCTCGTGGCTGATAATGATACCGTCCCAATCTTCTGTTGCTATTCTAGCAAGAGTTGCTTTTCTCTGCGCTTTGTTAGCCTTTACAACAGCAGGGTTCTTACTGTTTCCTCCACCAATTTCGGGTAAGTTTTCGGTTGTTAATACCAACAATTTAGCATTAGGGTAAATTTGTCTAAACTCATTGGTGAATTGCTCTACCATGTGATTGGGGATGGTAAACATAGGCTTGTTAATTAAACCTAAACGTTTTTGCTCCATTGCAGAAGCCTGCATTACCCATGTTTTACCTGCGCCTACACAATGAGCCAACAAACAAGTACCGTTCTGAACGATGCGCCAAATAGCATCTTTTTGATGTTTTCTAAGTTCTGGTGCAATAGCACTGTAACCGGGTATAGTCAACATGCTACCGTCGTATTCACGTAAAACTGTTGCATTGAAGTTGTTGTTATAGAAATTTACCAGACGTTCTCTGCGTTTCTCGTCCTTCCATATCCATTGTTCAAAAGCATCTTGAACCTTCTTTACCATTGCATTGGCAAGGTCGGTTGCTTTCGCGTCCACTTCCTTACCGTGTGCTACCGTTATAGATTTTTGATTTAATGCAGCAGATAAAATCTCACCAAAACTACGTTCTTTGGTACCGTAGATTTGAGTGCCCTTTATGTTGTTGTCAGCATATCCTGTATAAACAGTCCAGGTGCCAGTAGATGGTACAAAATCGACTTTTATTTTGTTGGTTTCCATTAATTCGTTGGCAAACGCTTCAATATCTTGTGCAGGGATCCACGCAGAACCTAAGCTTGCATGTATATCCATCTCAGTTAAATTCTGAGGAATAACCTTTTCTAACGCTTTTATGTTTTTGGCATAAGATTTATCGGTCTGCGCAGCCATTCTTGCGTGTTCCAACTTTTCTCTTACATTGCCAGAAAGATATTCATCAGCCATAACATAATCAGCACTTACTGGATCCTTGAAAATTTTATCACCTAAAGCAGCAATGATATCTTCCTTGCTTTTGTTGCCACCCAATAACTCCTGCATATATTCAAGGTCTAATCGGCCCTTGGTGGATAAAGACAATAACAATGCATCGTTTTCGTTTGCTGCACTAGTTGCTGGCTTGATAGCGTTTACTGTACGTTGTGTAAAAATAGCTGTCTTGCTAGAAGTTGTTTCTTTAGTTTTCTTGTTGTAGGAATAGTTCTCTATGGAACAAACTAAACCGTAGTCAGGGTCACTAGATAATAACTTGCTGTTGGCTCTCAACGGTCCGTGTTCGGCAACAAAGTTATCATATTCTTTATTTAGAATATTTCTAAGGCCTTGCAGTTCCTCGTCGGTAACTTCGGGGTTAAGTTGTTTTTCTAATAGTTTTTTTGCAACGTCGCGAACGCTAGCATAGCTATTGGCACACTTAACATCTTTTTTATAGCTTCTTTTTGATTTGTTACCGAACGGCACTATGCTAGAACCGCTTTTCACCATAGTTTCACCATCGGCATCAACAACAATTGAACCGTCTTGTAAATTGGTACTAGCTAAATAATTTACAGTGGAAGCGTTTGTATCATCGTTCTTCCGTTTTACCTTGACTGGCTTATAGATGTTTTTAGGGAATGCTTCAACAAGCTTGTCTATTTCCTCGGATACATTCAAGCCTTTGCCGCTTGCAATTACGCTACCATAATTACCTCTTGCCCATTGTCCTATTACCATTTCTGGATTATTGACATAGTATTCGTTTATATCTCCATAAAGGGTTTTGCCTTCTGCGTCCTTCAAATATCTAGTATCAGAACGCAGCCACTCTTTTGCGTATTTGCTAGGCTTGCCGTCCTCCCCACGCTTTTGAAGAATAATCAAGTCACTAGTTACTGTAGTACCTGCGTAAGATTTAAAGGTGTTATCTGGCAATTTGATTGCACCTATGAAGTCTACCTTATCGGCAAGATATTTTCTAATGTCTTTGCCGTTGCTTTTCATAGTGTTTTCACTAGTGATGAAACAGATTAAGCCACCTGGTCTAACCTTTTGCACGGATTTAGCAAAAAAGTAATTATGAAGATTGAAGTTCCACGCTTTAAAGTCTGCGTCAACTGGATGTATATCGGTCTTGAAAGGAACGTTTGTGATAACAAGATCGTACCCTTCATTATCAAGATAAGCGTTTTCATATCCTATTACTTCAACACTTGCATCTTGGTAAAGCTGTTTTGCCATTCCACCTGAAATGGTCTCAATCTCTACACCACGCAACATACATTTTTTTCGCAAAGCTTCTGGCATTGCACCAAAAAAGTTACCGCTGCCCATAGCTGGATCCAATACTCTACCGCCTTTAAATCCTAAACGCTGAACAATCCCATATATGCTTTTGATAACTTCTGGTGGTGTATAGAATGCTGTAAGCACACTGTCGCGTGCTGCGTTCCACTCTTTCGGTGTAAGCAAGTTCTTTAATTCTTCTGCTTCGCTCTCCCAATCTGGATATCGTTTACCGTTGAAAGCTTCCTGCAACGGTCCCCAACCAATATATTTGGCAAGCACTCTTTGCTCAGAAGGAGTAGCCATTCTGCCTTCTGCTTCAAGTTTTTTGAGCAAAGTAATAGCAGCGATGTTGCCTTTAAACTTGGTCTTTGCACCATTATCGGCTACGTCGCTGCTAGATTTAATTATAAAATTGTGTCCGGGTACTTCTTCTGCTTTTGCGTTAGATTGTTGTGCTGGTGTCAGTCCTTGTTCAGCAACATTGCGTTTGTCAGTTCGTCCGCTTGTGCTAACAGTCTGTTGTTGTGTCTCACTCTCTCCAGAAAGTCCTCCTCGGTCACTGGGTCTTGTTCTCTCAGCAGGTCGAACATCTCGCCCTTGTAATCCCTCGCTTCCTCGAACTTCTTGTTCAGGTACTCCTCCAATCTGTTCTCCGCTACCAGTTTCTTGTACATTGTCGGTTTGTTGTCTTGAAGATACTGCTTGTAAGCCTCGATTGTTATCAGCATTTCCTTTTCCTCCTTCGGAGTTTTCTTCCTGCTTTGATTGTACCACATTTTTGGTATCTGCGGTATCTAAAGTTGGATTGTAAAGTTCATCAATACCAGCAAAAGCACTATCAATCAAGCCTTTATACGCTTCAAGATTTTCAGGGTCAAAATCCATAGCAAAAGCATTATAAATATCTTCGACAGTGGTATATCCTTCGTTATATTTCGCTCCAACATAACGGGTTGCTGCTGTAGCCTTCTCGTCGTCAAATTTTTCGTTTTTGGGATATGCTTCAATACTTTTCCACACACTACCCAGCCACGGACGAATTTTTTCCCCTAACATTTCAAGCATTTTAGCAGACCATTCTACAAAGTTATTTGTACCACGTTGTATAAGAATAGCACCAACTTTAAATGCAGCCTTGTGTAAGGCGGGATTGAAAACAGGGTTGGCAGAAAGTTTGTTAAGCTCTGCTTTTGCTTCTTTTATTGCTTTTGCCAACGCTTCGTCGCTATCATCAACAATATCAAATGCTTTCTTTTTGGGTGCAGGCTTGCTTTCTGCCTTTTGTTTTCGCTTAATTCCTAAAGCAGCGGCAAGCTCGTTAGTAGCTGTTTCAGCATCGCCAAAATCAGCTTTTAATTGCTTTTGTTTAGCTGATTCAGTAACTTTTACTACCGACTTATCCTTTGCTCTGATTTCATCATAAAGCTTAACCATATGCGGAGCAAACATTTTTTCCAACTCTTTGGTAGATACGCTATCAAGAGACAATGGCTCTTCTTCGCCTAGCTCTGAAATAGTATCCTCTGCAACATTCATATAATGTCTAACAAAGTCTGCTCGGTCGCCTTTTCTAGCATACATACCTAGTGAAGGTTCTTTGCTTACTTCTTTAGCAACTCTTTCAACTTCTGCCTTTTGAACATCTTCCTTGTTTTCGATATTTTTTGTTTTGGCTCTATCAAACAACGTGTTGAGATCAGCTGCTTCTATGCCAGCTTTTTCCATAGCAGTATCTACCAATTTTTGCAGAACGTCTGCTAAGTCTTTGCCGTGCATAGCAACATCATCTTCTCTAGCCAGTCTAACGTTCTCATTAGGAGCGGCATCTATCCATTCTTGGTTATGAGCATCGACTTTAGGCATTAAGAATTTGCGAATACCAGAAAGCCTATTAACACTACTTACAGCTGCTTTTTGATATTCGGCAACAGTAAATTTTATTGGGGGCATGTTTCCAAAACTCTTGTTGAAAGAAATGGTTACTTCGTTGTTTTTTACATTAACGGTGGTTCCCCAGTCACGATTAGAAGTGCGATAACCTTTGTTTTCTTGACTTTCGTTCTTGTTTTCCGCTGCAATGCGTTCACGCGCTTTGTTATTTTGTTCAGCGTCTACATCTCTAGTTATACCACGTTCTAAAGCAGGTTCAACACTAGCTTCTTGTTTATCGCCAAACTTCTCGTTCAGTGCTGCAATAAATGCGTCTCTGCCCTCTGCGCCGCCTTTCTCAAACAAGAAAACTCCCTTGGTACGTAATTTCTGACTTGCATACTTGCTATAAAAACCACCGTTTTCTTCTGCCAATTCCTTCGCTTCTTTAAACTCATCATCAGAAAAGTCTTTGTCAAGCTTAGCAGCTTTAATCATAGTCTTTTTTGTGGTGTGCTTGTAGTCGTTGATAACACTAGCAGCACCGCTTTTTTTCACTGGTTTGCTTTCGGACTTCTCAACGGTAGTTTTGATTTGCTTGGCAGGTTCTTCTTTCTCTATTTCTTCAGCTTCGCCGTTCTTGTTTTCACCTTGGTAATCGGCTTGTTCTTGCGGATTGCGTTCAAGAACGGAGTTTTCATCGTTACCTTTACTTTCGGCGGTTTTCTCGGTCTGCGCATTTTGTACCTCCTGCGGTAAATCAACTTGTTTATAGTCTGCTTCGGTAAACAACTTGCCGTTTTTCAGTTCTTGTTTTACTACATCACAAGCATTGATATAGTCGTGCTTCATGTCAATATCTTCTCTAACTTCGGCTAAATATTGATTAGCTTCTGGGGAACCATCATACATCTTATCAGGCCACGCCCAGCTATCTCCACGATTGGTAAGAATATCTTCTGCAACTTGGTAAATTTCTGCTTTTCTAGGCTTTCTGCCATAACGTTTAAACCATTGTTGGTACCATGGAGCATTATTGCTGTATCGTAGGTGGTCGGCAGTATGACTATTCTTGCCTGCTTCTGGATGGCCAATTAAGTCGCCTACATCAGTGGGAATATAGGTTCCTTTCTCTACCCACTCGTCTGTAACGCCGTGTCCCATACCTTTTACAAGTTCGCTATAAATAGGTTCAAGTTGTTCGTGAAGTTGCTCCACAACAGACTTCCTAAGAAAGTTTACACCTTTGAGCTGTTCCTTAATTGTTTTGTACGGAACAATAAAACCAATTACATCGTTCTTTACAGCTTCGTAACGTTCCTTTGCATGTTTCTTTGCCTTGCGTTCGTCAGCAAGTATTGCATCTTCACGTACTCTAGAACGAGCTTGAAGACTAATGCTTCTTGCTTTAGCCTTTCCACGTTCTTCAAGCAATGCTGGTGCAGCAAATTTCTTTGCATTTTCTCTTGATTGCGGAATTACTTGCTCTCTAAGTCGTTGGATTTCGGCAGCACGTCTGTTAACATCAGTGGTTTCGTTGCTTACGCTAGGCAATTCGTCAGGTTTGATTCTGTCTAACCTTTCAAGATTTCTACGCAGTGCACCATTGTAGAGACTTGCACGTTGCGGAACAAAAGGCATATTGCTTCTTCTTTGTTCTCTAGTAAGTCCTGCTGCCTTATCCCATTCGCTAGCAGCTCTTGCGTTGAGAAGGTTTGCAAGCAGCTGTCCTTGCTCTTGTCTAGTAGTGCTTCCGTAACCTTGCGGCATAAAAGGTTGTCTCTGGTCAAATGCTTGATTGATATACTGTTCTACCATTAATCTGTCAGCAGCTCTGTTTACGTCGTCAACCTTAGGAACATCAGGCTTATCGAACAATCCTTTTGGCTTGTTATCTATTCCACGTGCTGCCAACAAAAGGTTTGCTGCCTTGCCCATTTCTTGTGCGCTTCTTGATACACCAATAGGCATATTAGAATTGTTAAGGCCAACTTGCTTTTCCTCTTGGATAATGTCTGGCATTTTGTTGGTTTTATTATCACGCTGTAATGCATAGCGTTCTTTTTTACCAACTAATTTACTAGGCATAGTCTGTTTGTTGATGTGTGGAGGATTAAAGCTGCGGTTCAATTGATTTGATATATCAGAAATGCTGTATCCATTGTTTAAGTTGGTATTGTTTATCTGAGCGTTTCTAGAAATTTGTTGTATCTTAGATTGTTTTACCTTGTCGTCGAATGTTCTTGGAAGCGGAAACAATCCATTTTGATTAATAAGAGTAGGCTCGCTCTTAGGTTCTTCCACTTTTTGAGCTTCTTCTTGTTGTTCTACCAAAGGTCTGTATTGTCCGTCTATATATCCATTAGCGACAGGACGTACTAGTCCAGGAACAATAGGCCTTACTATACCAGGCATATCGTTAGTAGCACCTTCAACAGCTTCTTCTATCTGTTCTTCGTTGGATAACGGCTCTTCCGCTTCAGTTTCATTGGAGGGTTGTTGATTAAAGTATTTGTCGTATGCGGCATTCATAGCCTTACCACCAGCTACACCTACGCCACCTTGTACGCCACCAGTTACGCCACCTACAGCTGCTGCATTATAAGCCTGCTCAGACCATCCAAAAGGATTGACAATATCGGTAAACTTACCATTAGGATTATCAGCATATTCAGAAATAGATTCCTGCATACCTTCTTCATAGGTGTTTTGCACTGCATCACCTAACACACCTTTCATAGTGTTGAGGAAGGTTTCTTTGCCACCAGATTTAGCGATTAAGCCACCTAAGCCAGCACTTTCAATAGCATTGAGAAACGGCATTAAAGCCATATTCCAACCTGCGGTTTGAAGTGCTGCGTCTCTTTGTTCTTCTTCACTGCCGCCACGCTCCGCAACTTCACGAGCCTTATTACCACCCTCACTCAACGCTTCAAGCGGTGTGCTCATTACGTTTGCTACTAAAGCTTTACCAGCAGGAGTTTCCATAAGCTTTCCTACCCACGGCATACCTGCTGCAGCTGCTTTGCTTCCAATAGCACTAGTAAGTTTAGCGCCTACTGCGGAAAGTCCAGCAGCACCTAAAGCTTTTCCTGCCAACAATGTTTCGCCTAACAGTGTAGCACTACTACCAATACCGCCGCCAATGTCGTATGCAGCACCCCAGGGATTAGTCCAATAGTCGCTTGCTCCGGGCAACATATCACGCCAACCATATTCTTTACCACGTGCATTAGATTTCTGCACTTCCTGCATATAGTCAGCTACGCCGTCGCCTACACCAGTAAATTGTTCTAGCATATCGGCTTGACCACCAATTACGCCTGCGGATTGAGCTTTAGCACCTTTAAAGAAAGCATCATAATAGTTCGGATCACCATTATTTTCGTCTGCTATCCCATGTTCCCTGCGGTATCTAGTTGCATAATCTTCTTGCTGATATTCTCTTGGAATAAAAGGATTTCGTCTCATTAAAACACCGCCTATCTATGTGCTATGTTAAATAAAGGTTTTTGTCCAGTGGCTATTTGCTTAGCTTTTTCTAATACTTCATCACCAGTCATTGCAGCAGCACCTGTTCTCGCTTCTCCTCCCCAATCAGGGAAAAGATTAAAGTCGGGTAAAGAGAATGACCAACCTGAATTGTCTGATTGCTTTTCTTTGTTACGATTTTTCAAAATCTCTGCAATTCTTCCCTTGTATTCTGGGGGCATATAACCTTGATTGATTGAATCATCAGCAAGTTTTAAAATTTCTTCGTTGCTTGCATTGTCTTGAATTAAATTCTGTATCTGTTGAGATGTTTCTTCCCAGCTTATCTGTGCTGACGGAGCATATCCATATTCGTTTGCTAAAACGCTCTTAATATATGGTTCATAAACTCGGCGTTCTTTTTCTAACGCAACAGGCAGTTTTTGTCCTGGATTAGCTTCTACCCATTCGTTAATTTCTTCCATTCGTTTTTGAGCATATTCAAACCTAGGACTTTTCATCTCACTAGTAGCTTTGCCACCATAACTCCTACCGCCAGTACTGCCGCCACCATTGCTACTTCTACCATTGCCGCTTCTAAATACTCCACCAGTAGCTTTCAGTGCAAGTGCTCTATTGGCCGCTTTGTCAGCCATCTCGTCTTGTCTTTTGGCTTGCCATTTATCTCGGTTGGTAATGCTGTCAGCTAAGAACGCCTTACCTAATTCTGGACTATCTTTAAGCAAGCTATTAATCAGCTTTAAGCGTTCTGAATTATCTAAGTCAGGTGCAAGGCCAGCAAGCTGTTTAATGGTCTCATCCGCTCGTAGTTGACGTGCCTGATCATCAAGATTTTTAATCTGTGGTTCCATTATGGCTAGTGCTTGCTGTATTTGATGTTCCGGACGGCCTAAAGCCTGCTGCTCCTTTATATAGTTTGCCCTAAAATCATCAGCATTAAATGAATAATCAGGAGTAATAGGCTGTCTTTGTGGTGTAATCCCCTGCATTTTTTCATATTGTACTGGCTGTTGCTGCAACATCAGATTAATATTCTGTCCTGTACCTTGCGGTATAGCCTTTGCTTGTTCGTAACCTTGCAAAGCATTTCCTGCGTTCATATATCTATCGGAAATTTTATCAAGTGCAGCATTTGCGCCAGCATAGTCAGTGCCTTCAATGGCGGCTTTGGCTTTTTCTAATGCTTGACTTCCTGCTTCTGTAGCTTTTTCAATGCCACGCTGGTCGTAATTCCTATTGTAGTTTTGAGCTAATAAATATCCAAGTCCCCACCACGGGTTTTCGCCAGTATATTTAGCCATTTCGGATGGTGTTATTCTGTCATATACAGTTCTTAAAGCCATTATTTACACCTCACCATTCATCGGTTGCGCCTTTTGCAACAAAGCCATTAGCAAAATATGTATTAGGCCCAGTAACCTTCAAGTCATACACTTTTCGTTCTCCACTCTCTACAACGCCTAAAACCTTTCCTGCGCCTTTTAAATTCGTGCCTATGCGCAACATAGCAACGTCAACAAAGTCGCCGTCAGAAGTCATTAGCGGCTGTGTAAGGGTGGTGTTTACATAGTTCTTTTTGCCACTTCCATCGGCTACAACAGTATATACAACTGAATATTTAGGAATCATTGTTTCGATAACTTCCTGCTCTGTTCCATCTTCAGCAATGACTTTGTCACCCACTGAAATATGTCGAATATATTTTTCACCATCAGGAGTTCTTACCTTGGTATCATCAGTAAAACATGCAGCACCAAATAGACCAGGATTACTAGCAAGACCAGTAAGAATACCGCCAAACAATCCGCCACCACCACTAGTTTTTTGAGTACTTGTAGTAGTTCCTTGGTTGCCTATTGCGTTAAGTGCTCCTAAAGTACCGCCAGTGTTCAAACCTAAAGACGCATTCCATAAGTTAAGAGCAGGTTGTTGTGCTGCTTCTTGCGCTCCTGCTGCAGTAGTGATGTTCTGGCCTGCAAGAGTTGCCTGTTGTCCATACAAACCATTAAGTGTACCTATATTGTTCTGATACTGTTCTGCCATTGTTCCTGCAGCTGCTTCATTTATTCCTTGCAATGCATTATTGGTAACACTACTAGATAGTACACCACGTCCAGCAAGACTGTTTACTGCACTGCCAACGCTGTTTTGAACGCCTTTTTGTATGCTTGCCTCCATATTCTTTTGGTATTCTTCGGGCAGTTTTCCTTGTGCTAATCCAGCAACACCTTGTTGAGCACTGCTAATTTGTGATTGAGCATCTTTCATAAGTTGATTGTAGTCAACTTGAATAGTGCCTAAACTATCTTTTAACAATCCTTGTGCTACATTGTTCAACCACAATGCGTTAGGAGCAACGGCTTCTGAATAATCTGCAGCTTGTTTTTGCAAGCGAATTTCCTGCTCTGTTGGCTGATATGATTGCACAGTAGTATGACTACTACCTTTTTTAAAGAGCTGCTTCTTTATCTTCCACATCTGATTCACCGCCTTTCGGTGCAAAATTAAGACTTTCGGTAGCCTTTTCGTTGAGATAATGTGTTACCCAATATTCGGGTTCTCCAGTTATCTCGTTAATATCTTTATGAGTTATGACAACTTTTCTGCCAATACTGTCTTGGCAGTTAAATCTATATTGTCCATTCACGCATTGTTCGCTTATGATGCTCCAACCAAAACTTCTAATGTATGGTCTAATGTGTCTGGTACATATAGATGCTACATAATCAAGGCCCATTGCTGCAGCATAAAGCTCTGCGTGATCGCGCCAAAACTTAGCGTCACCACACACTTGATAAATAACCATCATCTTATCTTCGATAGACGGCTTCATAGAAGCAAAACCACGCTCTGCCAAATAAAAAAGACGGTAGCCAGCAGGCAGTTCTGCTTTGTCTCCCGTCTTTTCTTCGTAAATTTTAATCCATTCTTTTAGTGTTTTTCCTTGTGGCATCTCATCATCTCCTATAAGTTAGCAATATCCAATACAATATGGTCCAGCTCAAACCTACTGCTGCTCTTAACCTCTACATCAACATAGTCAGTGCTATGATTACATAAAACCTTGCGTCTGGAGTTGGTAGGCATATCAACTTTAAGCCTGCCTATGGTCAATTCTGCATTTCCTGCGTGGTCGCTACTAAACTTTGTATCGATTGCCTTAACAAGTATTTCGTCACTGCTGATAATAGCTCTAGGCTTAACAATATATTCTATATCGGTTGTGTCGTCTTGCGTTGCTGTAATTGTCCATCGATAAATAGAATTTCCACTTGCAACAAACACATCGTCTTTTGTTTCTACAATCGCTGTAATGGGAAACGCAAATTTTAATGTAGTTGCAGCATTAAGACCATAGTTATAGGCAACAAAAAAAGACCTATCAGCGGTAGGTCTAATCAAAATCATTCTGTGCCTTCTCATATTTATCATCTCTGGCTCATACATTTTATCAGTAATGAGCTTGTTAAACTTTGCTCCAATATCAGTAGCGGCAATGTTACCATAGTCCTGTGTGGTAGAAAGTGTTTTCAAGCCTCTAAGCGATAAAAAAACTACTTCGTTTCCTATATTGGTAGCACATATCCCAGCACTAAAATCAGCGGTTAAATCAGTAAAGTTAGCTACGTTGTATACTGCCCAACTGTTAAAGTCAGCGTCACCAACAAACTGATATGCCTTGCCATTACTCTTGAAGATAATCATATCTGTTGCAAGTGGAACTACTTCCATAATATCGCCTGCGTCGTCACTGCCAATATCAAGCCATTTACAAGAGCTATCGTCGTTAGTGTTCTCTTTCCAGGCAAGTTCGCTTGTTGCATCACCAACAGAAGAATATGTAATCCTATCGCTGCCAGTCATAGAAATGGCTAGTCTGCCAAAACGATAAAACAGTCTATCACACAAAGGTGAAGCCGTTATCAACTTTAATTTCTCAGTAGGAGAAAAATCATAAAATTGCAGGTGGTCGCCACTAGCTATAAAAATCTTGTCCTTAAATCTTTCACACTTAGGATGTCTAGGGCCTGCTATTTTATCAAGATATTTCATTTGTGGTTGTCCGCTGCTCATAACAAGCTGCCAACAATCTCTATTTGACAAGAAAGCAAATATTGTATTTGTGTCAAGGTCATAGTGTAGGCCTGTTATTTCGCTTTCCATTTCTGCTATTTTTTCTAAGCCACCCCTACCAACCAATCTTGCACTGTCTCGATCATATATGAAGTTTTGGCACCCTTGCATTTCGTTCTCTGCAATCTGTTCAGGCACCTGCGCTACATTTATACCACCATTGAGAGGATACATATTAACTTTTTGTGCTTGATGTTTGTTGCTTCTTCTCATAATTACAAAATCCTTTTCCACATATAAACTGATAAGTAAGGTTGCATATTGGTGTGTGGCTTGCTATAGCCTGCTGGTTGGACAGTAATGTCATGATAATGGTCAGCATTAAAGTTTACCACTTCACGACCGTCACTCTTGTGCCCGCAACCGCCTGCCCATTTGCCAGACTTCGTAAAACATCCAGTTGTTTGTCCGTCATCCCAACCTACTTGGTTTGCTGCAATGAAAGAACCTCTCAAAGTTGTTCGTTCTACACTTGCTCTATGTGTATGCTTGGGCATATTATCTTCTGTAAGCGTAATAGTTTCTTCGCCACCCTTAGAACCTGCGGGATAGTTTGTACCTTGAGATAATAGCACTCTGCCTTGCTCTAAGGCTTCCCACGCACCACCAAACAGTTTGCTAGGGTTGATCTGATTAGTGCTCATATATATACTGCCCACGGGATATATAAGGTCAATAACGTTTATCCATTCGCCTGCTCCAGTAAGCAGGCAGGCTTGTTGTCCAGCTTGTGCTGGTGGAACAAGTCCACTTTCACCTGCTTTCGTTTGAGTTGCAGCAGACATTTTCTTAAGAACTACCGTTTTCTTACCCTTTGTATTTGTTTTGAAAAGAACGCCGTCAGAAAATGTTATATCTGATAAATAAGAAGCAAGCTCTTTGCCACTTTCATCGTATTTTGCTTTGTCTGCTGAATCGGCGTGGTAAGCATTGGCGATATAAGTCTTGTTATCTGATGTGAATTTATACACTTCGTGCCATGTAGAAAGGTTTACATCTAATTGATAAAGCGTTTTCTTGTCAGTTCTATAACAGAACATTCCTGCAAATAGGTTGATTGTTGGAAAAGTATCGCCACTGAAATTGCTTCCGACGCACTCAAAGTTTTTATTTACAACTTCACGACTTCTACTCATATAGTCAGTCGCTTTTATCTCTTTATAGTCTTGCAACAAGAACACACTCCTTTCGGAAAAATATGTCTAACGGTGCTCGTGCTCATTACTGTACGCACCCATAAAAAAAGCTAAGATGAAGAATGTAGCCAACATACCGAATACATATCCAATAATAAAATTAAGCATATCTCGTCTCCTGAAAAAAAACCTATACTATGAATAGGAGGTCGATAACAATGAAAAAACGATTAAAACTACCCAACGGATACGGCTCAGTATCATATCGTGGCGATAGACGCAGACGGCAACCATACGCAGTCAAGGTTAGTATCAAAGGCAAGCAGGTGCCTATAGGCTACACGGAAACATACGAGGACGGTTTAGCAATGTTAGCTGATTACCATAAAGACCCAACAAAATTTATCACTAGCAACATCACCTTTGCCGAAGTATATCGGCTCATGGCCACCGAAAAATACAAACAGCTTGCTGAAGTTACTGCGAAAAACTATGACTCCGCCTTTAAACATTGCTGTAGCATCCACAATAAACGCTTTGCCGCCTTACGCCCCGCTGATCTGCAGAGAGTTATTACGGAATCCCACGAAGCTGGCAGAGGAAACGCAAGCCAACGTAAGATTAGGCAGGTAATGCACCATTGCTACAGTTATGCCATTAAATACGAAATCATCAATGCAGCTGTTGATTATAGTCAATATGTTGATATCGACAAGCACTCAGTACGTGTTCCTAAAAATCCCTTTAATACAAGGCAACTAAACAGAGTTAAGGCTCTTATAGGCTCGGACGAAAAGCTATCCGATTGGGCTACAACAGTTGTTATGCTTTGCTACGCTGGCACACGTCCGTCAGAGTTTTTATCAGTCCTTAAAACTGACGTAAAATTAAAGCAACGTTATTTTATAGTCCGAGAATCAAAGACGGAAGCAGGCCGAAACCGCATTGTACCCATAAGCCGTAAAACGCTCCCCTATTTTGAGTACTGGATGGCAATGCCAGGAAAAAATCTCATAACTAAGCCCGATGGCAATGCTATGCCTTATCGCACGTATAGGTTACGCTTTAAAGCCGTTATGAAAGCCAGCAGGTGCAAGCACACTCCCCACGAGTGCCGTCATACCCTCGCCACTTGGCTGGATAACGCAGGAGCGAATGAGCTGAGCATTAAGCGTATTTTAGGCCATACCGCTAAAGGCGTAACGCAAAAGGTTTATACCCATAAGAGCATTGCACAGCTCCGTAAAGCTATAGATTTAATCTAATTGTGGTATTAACTGGAGCTTTATTCTCTTATCCATAAATAGCAATTCCCCATATCCTACCTACGGTTTAGGCGGGCTTATGGGGAATTATTTTTTGATTGAATCAAATCTTCCCCACTATCGCCGTAACCATCAAGGTTTTAGCCGTTTCTCATTTTTTACATTAAAACGATTTTTTCTAAATCCTTTTCGGATTCGCAAACCTCTACTTGTTCTTTCGCAGTGCGATAAGCAACGTGTAAAGTATTGCTGCGGACGGCTACTGCACCAATAACTGCTCTTAAATCGTCAGCAGTAACAGTAACATTGGAATTGTCAGCTAAAGTCCATTCAATGGTTGCTTTTTCGCCTTGTAAATCCAATGCAATTATAGCTGCATTGATTCTATCACGTGCCTTATCGTCATAGTCATAAACGTGTCCATTGTACGCAATAGGCTCAACCTCTTTGCGGTCACGCTCCCATTTCAATTCTTGGATTTTTTGTTGTTTTAGCTCTTCAAAAGTAGGCTTTTCTAGCTCAGGCTCTTTATCCTTAGTATCCTCTTCATACTCCCAGCCTTCGCCGTTCCACTTAATCTTAAATCCCTCTTTGGTAGAGGGTGGCTCTACCTCTGTGCAGTATGCAGGGATTTGCCAATTACCACTGACAGGACTGCGGTCTGTATCGTCTAAAACGACTTTGTGTTCAAAATAACCTTTTTCATCATAACGATAAACATTTTTTGTTTCCATTTTTTATCATCCTTTCTTTTTTCTAGGGCGGAGATAACTCTAAGATATTGGCTGCTGGATTACCGAACATTGAAGGTAG